>OMOM01000008.1_pt1 | contig 225108 bp, 199 predicted proteins | sample 1646501 | NCBI WGS metagenome assembly OMOM01 (sample SAMN05416802, study PRJEB24817) | seawater metagenome | isolation source: Sea water | place: Canada:Atlantic | collected 2013-07
CCTCTCTATTCGTCGGCAGCGTCAGATGTGTATAAGAGACAGACCTTTAATAGCTATCGCCGTGAAATCGAACGTTTATTGCAATGGTGCTGGCTAATTCAAAAAGTCACACTGACAGATCTAGGTCGCCAAGATATAGAAGCCTATATTCACTTCTGCCAAGATCCACCGAAGGCATGGACGGGCGACCGACAAGCGGCTCGCTTCACTGGCCCTGAAGATGAGCGCACGGCCAGCACTATATGGCGGCCTTTCGTGAGTAAGGCCGATAAGATAGGACGCATGTCATCAACCGCACTTTCGCAGAAATCACTGCAATCTGTATTCGCCGTACTGTCGACTTACTTTAATTTTTTGCTGCAAGAAGATTATTTAAAAGTTAATCCCGTCGCCTTAATTCGCCAAAAAAGTAAATTCTTACAGCGCCATGCCTACCAAGAACCTGTGCGCCGCTTATCGAACATGCAATGGGACTTTATTTTAGAAACCACCGAGCAATTAGCCACGGAACACCCTGCCGAGCACGAGCGCACCTTATTTGTTATGAACTGTTTGTTCGGGATGTATTTACGAATATCGGAATTAGTTGCCGATGAACGCTCCGCTCCGGTAATGGGTGACTTCCAAAAAGATCAGGATGGCAATTGGTGGCTGCGAGTTGTTGGTAAAGGCAACAAAGCACGCATGGTAACAGTATCCGACGACATGCTAAAAACGCTGAGACGCTACCGCACCCATCTTGGGCTTCCACCTCTCCCCTATGTCGGCGAGCAAACGCCGCTTGTGGCTAAATTACGTGGACGCGGCCCAGTGACTAGCACTCGTCAAATTCGCTACATGGTACAAGCCTGCTTCGATCGTGCGTTAGATAGAATGAAATCCGATGGCCTAGAAGAAGAGGCACGAGAGCTACGCGTAGCGACCGTCCACTGGCTGCGTCACACCGGAATTTCTGAGGATGTGAAATTCAGACCCAAAGAGCATGTCCGCGAGGACGCTGGGCACGCCAGCATGGCAACGACAGATCGTTATATTGATACGGAAATGCGCGAACGTCATGCCAGCGCACGTCATAAGAAGATTAAGCCAGAGCTTTAATAACTAGCAAAGATGCTGACGGGATTGCATGGCAAGACGGCGGTTAGGTATGCGAATTCCTGACGAGCTTTAAGCCACTAGAGTATTTGGTCGTAGAGTTTGAGTGCATGTTGATCTGACCGTTTTTTGCCATGGATGGCAAAACCGAGCCTCCACGGATGGATTCACGGCGAGTCAGAAAAACATGTACTCAGGCTCAGCGCAGACTAACCAACCACCCTTAATGCATGTACTGGCCGCCGTTGGCTGAAATATTAGCCCCGGTAATAAAGCCAGCGCTTTCTGCCGTTAAAAAGCTAACCACACGAGCGATATCTTCTGGCTCACCAAAGCGACCAACTGGAATGTCTTTACGGATGGTTTCACGAATTTCCTCTGGCACATCCATAATCATACTGGTGGCGATATAGCCCGGAGACACGGTATTTACCGTCACTCCCTTTCCTGCCACTTCTTGCGCAACCGCCTTAGTGAAACCATACATACCGGCTTTTGCTGCTGAATAGTTCGCCTGACCAAACTGACCTTTTTCGCCGTTAATGGAGCTGATATTAACAATGCGCCCCCAGCCTTTAGCCAACATGTCATTGATAACCAAACGCGTCATGTAGAAAACCGACGTCAAGTTAGTAGCGATAACATCATCCCAATGTTCCGGAGTCATTTTTCGCAACGTAGTATCGCGCGTGATACCACCGTTATTAACCAATACATCGACCGTGCCGAAGTCTTTACGAATACCTTCAATACATGCTTCGCAAGACGCCCAATCGCGAATATTGCCGTAAGCAAGTGCGATGTCATATCCTTCAGCCTTCATTTCTTCCTGAAATTTTTGTGCTTTGTCATGATTACCACCAGAGTAATATCCAGCTATCACCTGATAGCCATCATCCGATAACTGCTTGCAGATGGCCTTCCCCAAACCACCAGTACCGCCGGTAACTAATGCTATGCGTTTGCTCATGTTCTACTCCTTCAGTTTATTGTTTCACACAGTCTTTACTTCTCGTCTTAAGACTATCGCGCGCAGATAGAAGTTAGAATGACAAAGGCATAATTACCAACGCCAGAATCCGCCAATTACTGACTTTCGTAAAGCCGATTGGGCAAACCTGCCACTGTTGTAAGAACTGGGCTATAATCGCCCACTTTTTGGCACGTCCGGTCCCTAACATGATGAAGTTCGTAATTAAGCTATTTCCTGAAATCACCATTAAGTCGACATCCGTTAGAAAACAGATGACGAAGATTTTACGGGCTAATTTACAAACCCTAATACGTAAACAGGGAATCTCTGCGGACGTACAAAATCGCTGGGACAGCCTCATTGTTTTAGTCAATCATGATGACGAAGCAACCCACCGTAAGGTTGTTCAGATATTAAGCCACACCCCTGGCATCGGCTTTTCCCTCGAAGTCTCTGAATATCTTTTTGAAACCCTCGACGAGGCTTATCAGCGCGTTCGCGATGTCTACGCCGAACGAGTGTCAGGCAAAACGTTCTGCGTTCGCATTAAGCGCTCAGGGATTCATGACTTCACCTCCAACGACGCTGAAAAATATATGGGCGGTGGATTTTTAAAAGAAACCGGCGCACTAAAAGTGGTTCTAAAGAACCCAGAAGTAACCGTGCACGCCGAGATTCGCAACGATAAGGTTCAGGTAGTTACCAACAACATTAAAGGGCTTGGCGGCTACCCTCTCGGCAGCCAAGGTGAGGTTTTATCCCTTATTTCTGGAGGGTTTGATTCCGTAGTTGCCAGTTACTTAATGACTCGCCGCGGACTGAAAACACATTTCTGCTTCTTCAACTTAGGAGGCAGTGCCCATGAAATTGGCGTGAAACAGGTAGCCCACTATCTGTGGAGCACCTACGGTGAAAGCCATCGCGTTAAATTCGTCACCGTGCCATTCGAAGACGTTGTTACTGAGATTTTAACCAAGGTAGAAACCAGTCAGATGGGCGTTGTGCTTAAACGTATGATGCTGCGTGCAGCCTCAGGCGTTGCCGATAGCTTGCGACTGCCTGCCATCGTTACCGGCGAAGCAGTTGCTCAAGTTGCCAGTCAAACCATTACCAATCTCGCCGTCATCGACCGCGTATGCGATCACATGGTCTTACGCCCGTTAGCTGCCATGGATAAGCAAGACATTATCAATATTACCCGTCGTATTGGTGCCGAAACCTTCGCTGCTCGCATGCCAGAATACTGTGGTGTCATTTCAATCAACCCAACCACCGTCGGTGATCGCGCACGTGTAGAAGAAGCTGAGAAAGCCTTTGATATGGGTGTATTAGAAACAGCCTTACAAAAAGCCTCTTACCAGCGCATTGATGAAGTTTTAAATGGTAGTGAGAGCGGATTAGAAAACGTTGAAATCGTTAACACCCCAAGCGTTAGTGACATCATCGTTGATATTCGCCATCCCAATGAAATTGAAGAAGCACCCCTCACACTAACCAACAACACCGTCATTGAAATCCCCTTCTTCGAACTGGAAGGACGCGTAAACACCCTGCCAGAAGCCGGACGATACTTGCTCTACTGCCAAAAAGGCACCATGAGTAAAATCCACGCGCATCATTTAAACAGTGATGGTAGTAGCCGTTTTGCGGTGTTTATGGAGCAGATTAAACCTAAGACGAGTGCTTAAGCTTTAAGATTAGAATACTGGCTTGGACGTAAAACCCAAAGACGTTGCTGCTTTGGGTTTTACAATGGATATTAAATATAAAACGCTTCAACCGTGCCTTTTAACTTCATCAAAAGCGGTTGTCCACGGCGATCCAAAGCCTTTGGCGACGCGATTTTAATCCAACCTTCGCTAATGCAATATTCCTCAACATCATTGCGCTCTTTGCCATTTAAACGAATACCGATATTGTGCTCGAAAACTTCCTTCACATAATGCGGACTGCGAGGATTGCTCGAAAGATGATCAGGTAAGGCTGGCTGAGAGGCTGTATCGTTCATGGTGGTGACCTAAAAAATTAGCTTAATGAAAAGTGCGCCAGTGTAGACAATATGCCCTTAACGCTCAAGGGTTGCGTATCCATGCAGGCGGTGATTACGGTATGCGATTCACACCGCAATCAACCTGCAACAAACTAGATGAAGCCTCAGATCGATTTTTGCTTAGAGAACAAACCATCCAAATACTGAATAATATCACTCGACTCGTAGAGCCATTGGGCATTTTCGCCCTCACCTATGCGCAAGCAAGGGACTTTCACACGGCCGCCTTGAGTTTCTAATGCCTCGCGATTTTGAAGGTGTTTTATGTCTCGCCTTTCAATATCAACATTCAAACGATGCATCGCACGACGAGTCTTTAAACAAAAAGGACAAGCGTAGAGCTGATAGAGCGCCAAATCTTTTGCTTTTGCCTGCACAGCAGCCTGATCAGCCTCGCTGCGCTTCATAGGCTTTGGATTCGTCAGCCAGCTAACAAAGACGAAAATCAACCCTAAACCATTTCTTAAAACTTTTAACAGCATAATCATCCCTACCTATGTGGTAACGTCGAACGACAAAAATCTTGAGGCGGAGTGTATAGGGTTGAAGTCGATTGTAAAACTCTAGGATGAAACAGATTAAATGCAGGAGAGCATTAATCGTTTTGCAGTTTTTACTTAAATTGATTGAAGCTCAGCAAGTTTTACTTTGTTTACCTCTAAGAGGGGGAGCATTACGCCCCCATCAACATAACACCCGTTTCAAGAAAAAAACGATAACAACCATTACGGCTTAAAAGGCATCCTTTTTGCTTCATCACTAGGGGTGATGTCTCGTTCTTTTGGCTTTTTGTTTGGCTTCTCTTTTATTAATGGCCACGGTAATTCACCAAAGCTCTCAGTAAGGGACATGTCAGGGCAAGTTGCCTTGACCTTATCCCATTCAGCCTGAGTCGATGCTCCAACCTCTAAACGCATTGAATCGATTATTGAATCGCAAAGTGCGAAAAGTGGTTTGGCTCTAATTTCATTCTGCAAATCAACCCCGCGCAAATCAAAATAAATTACTATAAAGTTTTGCGCTGTTATAGGGTAGGAAACAACCCGCGTAAGTGACGGATTGTCTCGCCCCCCGTTTGCAATAAAGTGCAAATCAAAAAGTGCTCCTTGAATGCTTTCCGATAAAGGCAGTACACTCCAATTTACTGGCCCGCGAAAATGTGGTTGCTTCCCGGAACGACGATAACCATAGGCATGATCAAAGTAATCGGAACAAGCCATTTCAAATGTTCTTGGATGGAACAAGTTTGACCGTTCAAATTTAGATCCATTTTCAGTAGAAACTAAAATAGCTCGTGTCGTTAACCATTCCTTCATTCCTCCAAACCATGGAGCAGTAAAATACCAAGTATTCTCATAAAATACTTCTTGATTCCAATAATCCCTTGGTCCATCTGAGTTGTTGTATACGCGCCCCCATCCTCCTTTGGCTAAAATATTGGCAGAGCCAGGTCTGATCGCATCCACCGCACTTCCACTACCATCAAAACTAAAAACAGGGTTGGACCAAGGAGCATTAAAATAAAAGCTTGTATCTCCAAGTAACCACTTGTTTAGTCGTGGTTTTGAGAAATAGGGACCACGAATCTCGGTGGGTTTATGCTTGCTGTCCCGTTCAACTGAGAAAGGAAAAAATTTTAACCAGTCAAACATGGCCATCAACCTCGACTCATACGTTCTTTGAGTGAATTGTATGCAAATTGCAGCGCACCTACTGATCCTGTAATTGTTCCAATAGTAGCCAGCAAGGGGGAGCCAGTGGCTACCCCTCCGGCTAATGCACCAATACCAATTACGGTATTGGTCGCCATCGTTCCATTGGCCAACTCCCTGCTGTAGTCGTCCCAATTGTATGGGTCATTTTTATCGGCAGCCCTTTGTGCATTCCCAATGGTAGCACTTAAGGCTGCCTTGATATGACTATTACTTCTCAGCAGATTTTTATCGGCCAACATGCCCATTTGCGTCGCCGCTTGAAACGCTGGCCGAGGATCAGAGGTTGCCCAGCACATTTTTACGATATGTTTCTCATCTTTGAAGGAGATGTTTTTCGCAACTAAGGTCGTCAATGCTTGGGTGAGCACCACAGAACCACCTCGTTCGGAGGCCCAAACCACCCCTTTCTTATTCTTTGACTGCTCCATAGCGTCGGCCAGCAATCCCGCAAAACCATAGGTTTTGCTTACCGCTACAGCGTTGTAATTACGCATTCCCTTTAGTTTGCTTCCCAAAGGGGAATAAAACAGATCAAAGTCGCATCTTAATGCAGCACTGCTTCCAAATAGTTCATTTGATTTCTTTACAGCTTCTCTGGCAGCTTTTAACGGGGATTCATAGTTGGTGTTCGAGATCACGACATCTCGATTTTCTTTGGCAGTTATCCGGTGATTATTTCGGTATCTGACTATAATGCCGCTACCATCCTTAGTCACACTATACACTCCGGGCTTCTGCTCACTCCCCCGAGCAATACTCTTGTACTCATCACTTAGATCCAGACGCGTAATCGCTAACACATCGTCAGGGCGACGCTCTACAGTAGCTACAATACCAGGAACAAACACCACCACTTGCTGAAAGCTGTTGGTTTTATAGTCATTGATATTGGGGATGAATACATTGGTTTTACCGGTTAAACCGGTGGATAAAGCACTGAGGTGCTTCAATGCCATTAGCGGGTAGTAGTACCCTTCTTTGGCAGCTCTTTCTAGAATAAGAGCATCATCTTCGGTGTTTGGGGTAAAAACGAGGGTTTTGCCAATTCCTGGGGTATTGAGTTGCAATCCTTGAGAGGATTTTACTAAGTTCATCGCGTTAGTCCCTTGTCGATGGTGTCGACTCTTGCCATAAAGAAAATGGCAGGTCGTTTTGTTCAGTTTATTGATTATTGTAAGAAGGCATAGAGGATACCTATCTGGCACAATTTTGAAAAGCGCCCGCAACGCTCGCGGTATAGTAAAAAATCCAACCATTGTTTTCATACAGCAATCTAGCTATGCGATAAACCGACTAAGCCGCCCTTAAAGCATCAAATACTAAAACACTTCCAAAACCACTACCCAACTAACGGTTCCATTCTGACGTAGTTATTCCTATCATCATGGCCTTAGAAATTTAAGGATCGTCTAATGGCCAAGATTGTAAGTTTTAATATCAATGGTGTGCGTGCTCGTCCGCATCAACTAGAAGCCATTCGTGATCAGTTAGCCCCCGACGTTATTGGCCTTCAAGAGACTAAGGCTCACGATGAAGTATTCCCCTTGGCAGATATCGAGGCGCTGGGTTATCACGCTGAGTTCTTTGGCCAGAAGAGTCATTACGGTGTGGCGTTATTAAGTAAGCAAGCGCCTGAGTTTGTGCAGAAAGGTTGGCCGTGGGCCGATGAGGATGCACAACGCCGTGTGATCCATGCGGCCTACCGAATTGATGGTGAATTGTGGCATATCATCAATGGCTATTTCCCGCAGGGGGAAAGCATTGATCATGAAACTAAGTTCCCTGCTAAACGCGCATTTTATGCCGATTTAATGCGCTATCTAGACAAGACATTCACGCCGACGGATCGCGTTTTGATTATGGGTGATATGAATATTTCGCCAGAAGATAGCGATATCGGTATCGGTGACGTCAATCGCAAGCGTTGGTTAAAAACGGGAAAATGTAGTTTTCAACCGGAAGAGCGTGAATGGTACGAGCGCTTATTAGCTTGGGGTTTAAAAGATTCTTACCGTAAGCACTACCCTACCAGCAATGATACTTTTAGCTGGTTTGATTATCGCTCAAAAGGCTTTGAAGACACGCCAAAACGCGGTCTGCGTATTGATCATATTTTGGTTACCGAACCACTGTATCAAGCCTGCACTGCTGCCGGTGTTAGTTACGATATTCGTGGAACAGAAAAGCCTTCTGATCATGCGCCGATTTGGTCAGAATTCAAATAACATCTATTGATTTTAAAATTCAATTTAATAAAAAAGAGGCTGCGATTACAGCCTCTTTTTTTGATAGTGATTACCACTATTTTTACTAATCAAAAAGTTAAATCAATTAGCCTGCAATACCGGCAAATCTAAATTAGAACCAAAAAACCAAGGGGTTATTGCAGCCGTCGCACCATTATTGTCCTCGTCGATTGCATCCCAGCCATAGTAGAGCGTTTTACCAACTAAACAGCCTATGTCGTCTGCGGCTTCTGGGCACTCAAGCTGCGCAACAGTTGCTCCAAGAGTTTCGGTAATAATGCCTTCATCCTTGTAATTAAGCCCTACGCCGGATGCCTGACCTGTTGCGTCGGTGGCCCAATAGCTTGAGCTCAGGGTAAATTCACTGGCGTAACCAATCAATCCACCAACACGGTAAGTACCGGACACAGCGCCAGCAGCGTAATTGCTACTGATATTGCTAGCGTTATACGTAGTTCCAACTAAACCGCCGACATTGTCGTCACCGGTCACAGAACCGCTTGCGTAACCACTATTTAGTAGGGAGTTTTCGATATAACCGACAACACCACCAACAAACGAACTGCCTGTCACGGCGCCAGCAGCATAACTGGTGCTCACCTGAACCGATTCATAAACCATGCCTATTAAACCACCAACATAATCACGACCAGCAACATCACCTATCGCATAACTTTGCTTAACCACGGTTGAATATTCGACGTCTCCGGCTAAGCCACCAACAGCATCATTTCCGATAACAGCACCCGTTGAGTGGCAGTTTGAAATTTGAGCTGAATAATATGCCCCGCCAGTTAAAGCACCGACATAATCATGGCCAGAAACACTCATTAAATCACCGGTAAGTGCGACGTTAAGGAGCGTTGCTCCGCTCACATAACCAAACAGGCCAACGTCATCTTGATTTGGTCGATTAATATAGAGGTTGCGAATTTCAAAGCCATTACCATTGAAGCTAGCAGTAAATGGTGTTGCAAAATTACCGATCGGAGACCAGCCTAAATTAGATCCGTCGCCTAAAGGATCGTAGTAACTATCACCTGAATCCAATACGCCATTGCCGTTAGTATCAAAATCTAAATCACTCGTAAGTTCGTATCCATTACATACACTGCCAGGACAACCCGCCGCGCTTGGGCCATCACCTTTATTACGACCAGTTCCGTCGAGTTGATTTCTTATCCAGTCGAGCTGCTCTAAGGTCGCAACATCAATAATGCCGTTATTGTTGTTATCAACATCGGCATTATCACCAACACCATCGTTATCGAGGTCGGTTATTTCGGTGCTGTCGTTTGGAAATACATCGGCGTTATCACCCACACCATCACCATCTGAATCTAGTGTTTCGGTTGCATCGTTGGGAAAGGCATCAGCGTTATCACCAGTGCCGTCCGTATCACTATCAGCCCACTCGGTATTGTCATCTGGGAACACGTCTGAGTTATCGCCAACCCCGTCGCCATCAGTGTCAGTTGTTTCAGCAGAGTCGTTAGGGAATGCATCGGTGTTATCACCAACACCATCCATATCGCTATCGCCCCACTCACTTGAATCATTGGGGAATATATCTGAGTTGTCGCCGATACCGTCCATATCGGCATCAACCGTCTCCAACGGATCTGCAGGGAAGACATCCGAGTTGTCGCCAACACCATCCCCATCAGTGTCCGCCCATTCGCTAGCGTCGCTTGGAAATGCATCCCCATTGTCGCCAACGCCATCGCCGTCGCTATCTATGGTTTCGGAAGCGTTAAAAGGGAGTTGATCTGCAATGTTCCCTACGCCGTCACCATCGGTATCTTTAGTTTCAGTAGCGTCGTTAGGGAACGCATCAGCATTGTCGCCTACACCGTCGCCATCGCTGTCTAGGGTTTCTTTGGCGTCATTAGGGAATGCATCGGCAAGATCGCCAACGCCATCACCGTCGGTATCTTTGCTTTCACTTGCATCATTGGGAAAGGCATCTAACTCGTCAGGAACGCCATCACCGTCGCTATCAGGATTTTGCGCAGATGGGTCTGGAGTGGGCGCGATAATTATAGCCGAGTCAGCTGCATTGTTATCGTCGCCACCACAAGCGGTAAGGACCAGTGTGCAGACGCCCAAAAGCAGGAGTTGACGAGTTTGATTCATAGAACATCCATTTATTGCAACACGACAAAGACAACTAAACCCAGGCGATATTATCAATTTTGTAAAAAATTGTAATCAACGCAATGTCGACGTTTCTAGCGTTGCAATATGACAGACGTATCGTTTTGGACGACTCCCGTAGTGTTTTGGCTTATTCAGGTAAATAAGCTAGCCACTGCTGGGCTACAACCGCGCTACCTGCCACCCCTATCGCTTGCTGGAAATAGCGGCGAGCGGTGTTTTTGTCGCCGTTGTCAAAGGCGCAGCCGCCAACCAATAGAAGACCATCACCTTTTTTGTTGGAATCAATGCCCAATTCCTGCGCTTGACTGAGAAAACCTTCAGCTGCTATGCAATCACTGCGGCGCACCGCAAGTTGCATGGCATAAAACGCCAGTTGCGGTTCATTGGTTTTGATCGCTGCTTGGCTTAACACGAGTGCGGCATCGTCATCTTCGCGCCCAAGTTGCCACGCGGTTGCCAGCAATTTCATATTAGCTTCGCTATCGCTCACGGTTAAATTCTTGTCGTTATCCGCCAACCATTGTTGCAGTAACCGTGCAGCTCGTTCCGGCACACCTTGCGCAATAAGCAATTGCGCCAAAGCAATCAATGAGCTTTCCTGGGTTAGATAACCGCCTGCATAGGCTAACTCTAACACCGCCAACTGCTGCTGTGGCTGCTCTAGCAGTTGATACATAGATGCGCGCTGTAGCCAGTAATTCTCGTTATTCGGCTTAAGAGTTGTGAGTTGTCCTAGCGCCTGCGCGGCCTTGTTGTAACTTTTCGTTTGGTACAAGGCTGAGGCCAGCATCACCAACCAGTTTTCTTCCGGTAACTTCTGTAGAGCGGCTTGGGTATTGATAGCTTTATTAAGCCAAGGAATGGACTCGCCATAGCGCTGTTGTATTTGCAGACAAATCGCCAACAGCGCAAAGGTGGACGGAGGAACGGCTGTGGCCTGGCTCTCGGCAGTGGCAATAGCCTTAAATAGTAGGCTTTCAGCCTTTTTAGTGCGCTGCTCTCTCCTTTCCTGGCCTGCCAAATATATCTGGGCCAAATTACTACTAAGGTTGAGCTGTTGATCTGATGGTAACGCATCCAAAGCCAAGGCATTTTCCAACGATTGCTCAGCATCAGTCATGCGTTCTTGTGCTAACGCGATTTGCGCTTGCATCTGGTAGCTCAATGCCAAACCCAATCCGGGATTCAAGTCTTTAATTAATTCTTCGAGAACACGGTCTGCCCCCGACCAATCACCGTCAGTCATTGCCGTTTGCACTTGTTCCAGAGTGCGATACGTCGCAGGCGATAGCGAATCAGCCACGGCGGATTCGCTCAGGCTAAGAAACAGCAGCATGGATAGGAGTGCGTATCGTAAAGTTCGAATATGCATCGTTATTTGCTCTGTATAAAGTCGATGGTTTGTGTGGCCTGTTGCTCCACAGCAACACCATCGACCACTTTGGGCTTGAACTTGTAGCGATACATAGCGCGAATCGCTTCACGCTCAAAAATACCGGCGGGTTCAGCTTTAACAACCTCGACCTGAGTAACTGAGCCATCAACACCAATACTCAAACGCGCCGTCACGTAGCCTTCGATGCCGCGCATTTTCGCCTTAGCAGGATAGGTAGCAGGCATGCGTACCAATGGCATGGCATCAGAATCACCTATTCCAAATCCGGCAATACTGGCGTCACCAATAGAACCAACACCCACCACGAAAGATGGAGTGATTTGCGGCATATTAACCAAGGCCTGAGTCGGCGGCGTTAATGTTTGCGCGGTGGCTAACGGTGGTCTTGGTGGTGCATCCGCCGGTGGCGGCGGCAATTCGCGCTGGCGAGTGCGGGTCTGGCTATCGTTTTGCTGTCTGATAAAGTTTATTTGCGCTGAGTTATCGGCACGCTCGTAGGTTTGTTCAGGCGCAAGCACCATACGGCTCATCAACCAAAACAAAGCAGCGACAACCAACGCTCCTGCCAGCAGAGCCAATGGGATTCGCAACCAACCAATCACCATTAGGGGGCTTCTCGTGCAGCAATAGAGATATTAGTTATTCCGGCCAATCGAATTTGGTCCATCACTTTTACTAGCAAGCCGCTAGGGGCAAACTCATCTGCCTGAATAATTGCAGCGCCTTCGGGGTTATCGGCCTTCATGCGTTCGATATTCGCCCTAACAGAGCGCACATCAACCACGCGCCGGTCGATCCAAATTTCGCCATTGGCACGAATCGCAACCAATAAATTGCTACCCGTTTTTTGTTCGGCAGTTTCTGCACTGGGGCGATTAACCGAGATGCCGGACTCTTTTACAAATGAGGTCGTGACAATAAAAAAGATCAGCATGATAAAGACGATATCGAGCATTGGCGTGATATCAATATCCGCGCCGTCGATATCGTTATTAACGTGACGTTTAGCCATGATTGCCGCTCCTCAGTTCTAGTCCTTGGTGCGAACTTAAGCGTTCGTTCAGATGCCGCTCGTTACGAGTACTCAAACGCGAAAATCGAGATTTAAAATACAAGCCCGATAAGGCCACTACTAAGCCCGCCATCGTCGGCAATGTAGCTTGAGAAATGCCGGAGGCCATCGCCCTCGCATTGCCCGTTCCAGTTACCGCAAGCACATCAAATACACTAATCATGCCGGTTACTGTTCCCAACAATCCCAGTAGCGGACACACCGCTATCAGCACGGCAATTAGCGACAGCCACCGCTCGCCCTGTGCGCGAAACTCGCTTAACCAATATTGGCGAATACGTCGTGCCTGCCAGCTTTGATGCTCGCCTCGTTGCTGCCAACGCTGTTCCAATTGCCGCATTAACCGTGGTTGATCGCGATAGAAAAACCACAGGCGTTCTAAAATCAAACTCCACAACAGCAATGCAGCCAATAGTACGCCATATAAAACAAAGCCGCCGCGGCCGATAAACTCGGTCAACCACTCAGGCAACATGCGATTTCTCGTTTGATTTCTCTAACGCTTCGGCCATGAGTCCTGCTGATTGTTCATCCAAAACTTGCACTAAAGCACGGCTGCGCGAGGCAACCCAGTTGTGCATTAGCAATAAAGGAATGGCGACAACTAAGCCGAGTACGGTGGTGATCAAGGCTTGGGAAATCCCGGCAGCCATCAGCTTGGCATCCCCAGTACCGTAGGTGGTAATCGCTTGAAACGTTGCGATCATGCCGGTTACGGTGCCGAGCAAACCGAGCAAGGGTGCAATGCCTGCTAATAATTTAATAATGGATTGGCCGCGCTCTAATGCCGGCAGCTCGCGTAAAACGGCTTCATTCAAGCGCGCTTCGATTAACTCGGCATCGTGATTAAGCGGAATATCTTTTGCGACTAACAAGACGCGTCCAAGGGCGTTGTCGGCGGTTGGCGTGAGCATATTAGCTCGCTGCTTACTGACGCCACGACCTATCAATCCCAGCATGGCAATGCGCCACAACGCCAACAAAACACCAGCTGCACCTATGACAAGAATCAGGTAGCCAACCTCGCCGCCCTGCTGAATTCGTTGGTTCCACGTTGGGGCGTCCATCGACAACCCAAGCAAGGCACCTCGACTTGGATCAAGTGCGACGGCAGCAAAACCATTCGATGTGCTCAGCGGATAATCGCTGAGTAAACTTGCTTCATCAGGTTGTTGCGCAGGCTGCGACAGTTGCTTTAACTCGTCATCCCACAATAAATAACCAGGTTTTTTGGCCTGCGGATCAGTAACCACATTGAAAGTACCAAAACGCACGACAGTCTGCTGAGCCGTTGTGCCATCAAGCAAGGTGACCGGTGCCGTTAACTGGCGAATCTCGCTGGCTCGGGTAATTTCCAGTTGAAAGGTGTGCCACAGCTCTTCCAGCTCAGGAATTGCGGGCAAGCGTTTAGCAGCCGCCAACGCATTAAGATTGGCAGGATAGCCGCCATCAATGCGGGTAAGACTGGTATCTAAAACTGAATGTAGATCCCCTGCGACTTGGCGCACCACACCAAACATTTCGCCAAGGTTGCCGGTGCGCAAACGCAAGGCTTCAGCGGCTTCTTGCAGGGCTTTGTCGTTGCTATCGAATTGGGCTTTTAGGGCTTGGGCACGTGCTTTTTCAGTCGCAAGTGCCTGCTTCGCCGCCGCTAGCAACTCGGTTTGCTGTGCGAGATCCGCTTTGAACGCGGCTTCGCGTGCACGATTAATCTCTGCTTCCGCGCCCTGCCACTGATTGGCACTGGTTAAGAGTTCGATATTGGCGTTTCTAATGTTCACCGCATCGGCATCCGCAGCTTGAACGGCTGAAGACATTGCTCCGGCTAGCCCGAGCAGTAATAAAGTAGCGGACGTGACTCGACCTAATGGCTTAAACATCACCGCCCTCCTTGCTCGCATTCTCCGCTTCACCTTGAACAAGCGGCGACGCTAACGGCACGGTAATTAATTGCGGCGCTGTGGTTTGGCGCGCGACTTTAAAGGCTTGCTTTATATCGGCCAGCATGTAGCTCGGAAGTTCGCGCCAGCCATTACTGCTCATAAGCCAAGTCCATGCCTGCTGTTGATCTTGGCTTAAACGATATAAGCCAATTCGACCGACTCGGAGCATGTCGTAGGCTTGGCCGTCTAGTCTTTCGCGATAAGCCTCAAGGGTGCGTCCGTATTCAAGTTCAATCTGAAAAGCTTCGAGCACTCGACGGTATTTTTCTGAAACGGATACATCGGCGCGCTGAAGCATATCCCGCAGTAGTGCTATCCGACTTTGGCGTTCATCTAACAAAAACGGCAAGCCTTGCTCTGTGTTGCGTTGCAGGTCGTCGATCATGCGTACCATGAGCGGCAATATGCCCTGTTCAGTTTGATCAATAGCCGCTATCTGCGAATCATAACCTGCCAGTTCTTCTTGCTGATTGGCAACGATAAGCGCCATCTGCTGATTGTATAACCGCAACTGCGCAACTTCGCCCAATGCTCGGCGAGTATCCGCCAAGCGCGACAGTGTTGCATCATCAAGCTTTTCTATTCGTGCTTGCGATTGTTGGCCACTGCGATCCGTTGCTTTAATGATGTTCAAAGATGTATTGGCATCAGTAGTTGCAGCTTGCAATGAGGTGACTGGGTTTTGCGGGTCCGCCTGAGCTGCGAGAGTAAACATAAAGCCGATTAAGCAGCCGATGCGCAAACCCCGAGAAGTCGGTGGCAACGCCAAGTGATTGAGCCTTTTCATACCATGCCTGTATTTGTGCCTGTCCGATATAAACAAGCCGGCATTAATGCCGGCAGTGTCATTTGGATTAATCTGCTGAATTAAACTGCTTAATAGTCGGTTGCGATCAAGCCTAGCTTAGCGGCCATTGCATCCGTACCGCGCGGTGCCACAACGGCCATACTGCCATCTTGGCCCTGCAAATATTGCTTGGCCACGCGCTGCACATCAGCCCAACGAGTGGCTAGCAAGCGCTGGCGATACTCTTGGCGTAATGCATATGTGCGACCCGTCTTATCCATATGGTACGCCTGCTTAGCCTCACCTGCTGGCGAGCCCGGGCGGTCCATGCCGCCGATAATACCAAGTATCGCCTGTTCAACCAGCTCATCGCCATCTTTGCGTTCCAGCACCCAGTCGATAGAGTTACGGAACTCGCGGAAAGTTTCTTCAACTCGCGGATCACGATACGAATAGAACTTGAAACAGCCCAAACCGGAATCTTGAGTCGCGCCAGCACCGTATGCACCACCTTGCTCACGAATAGCCGTGTGCAAATAGCCGTTGCGCAACACACCACCCAATACAGCTAACGGCGCAGCGTCTTCGTGGGTCATGGTAACGGTCGATATCGCCAAGGCACAGAAGTTAACCTGTGAATCGACCATCCAATAAGTCGAGCTTGCCACCGGCGACCATTCAATGTGGCTAGCGGCTAATTCACTAACACCCGTCCAGTTTCGACCAAGACTACTAACATGGCTTTCTGCAGCTTGCTCATCATGAACCAACAAGGCGGCATCCGGTGTCGTGCGCAAACGACCAAATACGTCGCTCATCATTGCACTGATTGCACCAGCGCCTTCTTCTTTCGCTTGCTTGGCACGCTGTTTCACGCGCAGAGTTTGTGGCAAGCCTGCTAGCTCATTCATGAAGTTGGCGGTGCGATTTAGCGGTGCAGCTGCGAGGGACATCGCCAACGAATGACCACCACCAGTGATGCTTTGTTCTTTCCGGGATTTGGCGTGATTCAACAAATCCAATAAACGCTTTTCTTCATTAAAAACAGGCGTTTGCCATGTTTCTTTCATCAAGTTACTAAAGGCGTCCGCTTGACTGCCAAGCGCCTTGCCCGACATAACAAGATAACCCTCGATCTTATCGCAGTCGGAAATATTCGCCTTCATCGACGCATAGGAAGTTAGGCTACCTACGATGGCCGTTTGACGTTGCTGTTGCGTTAAATAGTCGTGACCACCCGCGCCAACTTCCGTCCAAACCTGAGTGAAGTAAGGCAACCAGCTAAGCTGTTCTGCGGTTAATGCTGGCAGTTCTGTCATCAACTGTTGGTAGATAATGCCATTGGTTCCAGTAACGTATTCAGCCGTCGGTAATCCATCCGAATGCTCTTTGCTTGGCGCGACATAGCTTAAATCCGGCTTCACATCATCCAGCGTCACTTGGGGTAGTAAACCCGGATCATCTTCTTGTTCTTGACGCTCTTTCAAGGCATTAGCTTGTGCTTGAACGGCAGCGATATCTGCGTCATTCATACCTGCTTTCATGCTTTCTAGACTTGCCTGCTCTAGACGTTTAGCTTCAGCGTTCAATCCGGCATCAGGCTTCAAAGTAAAACGCACCCGATGGCGGTTATTCAGCAACAGGCGTGTTACGGCTTCTTGCATAAATTGCGGGTTTTGAATTTTTGCACGCAGGCGCTCAAGTGCTGGATCAAGATTGACCAAGGCAACTGGGTCACCGTAGTGAATTGCAGCGGGCAAGGCATTAAAGATTAACTGCAAGCCATAAGGGTAGCTGTCGCCACCGATTTCACGCTGATGCAACTCTAACTGGTGTAACGCGGCTTCGATGATATCTTGGGCGACGCCCTGCTCGGCCACTTCCTTCAAGGTGTCCAGCACCAGCTGCTCAACGGCGGCTGCATGTTCTGGCTCGCTGCCCTCGATGCCGCACATAAAGCTCATTTCACGGTTGGAGTCTTCCAGTCCGCACAGTGGCGATGGTGAACCACCTAATTCGGTTTGTTCCAGTGCTTTGCGCAATGGCGAGGCGCTGTTATCCAGCAATACTTGGCTAACAAGATTTGCTTCAAGCTGAGCATCCAAATCAATCGAATCACCCAATAGCCAGCCGATAACATGATGAGTTTGCGCACTCACGTCATCGCTATCGACGCCGTAAGCAGATTCAACCGCAACGGGTGCGGCATAGCGCTTTTCCGGTTGTACATGCCACTGAGTATCTTGGCGTTCGAAGCGGCTTAGCGCTTGATTATCAATTTTGTCGTGCAGCGCCGTCACATCCATATTGCCAAAGGTCATGATAATGGCATTGGATGGGTGATAATGGCTGCGATAAAACGCGACCAACTCGTCGTAGCTTAAGTCGGTAATCGCGGCTGGTTCACCACCGCTGTTGTAATGGTAAGTTGTGGTCGGGAATAAATAGCTACTAATCCCCTGCCATAGCTGCGACACCGTCGATGACATCGCGCCCTTCATTTCGTTAAAGACGACGCCTTTATATTCTAACGGCGACGTTGGATCTTCATTGTCAGTCAGTTCAACGCGATGACCTTCTTGGGCAAAATCGAGTGGATCTAAACGCGAGAAAAATACCGCATCCAAATAGACATCAAGCAGGTTGTCGAAGTCTTTAGCGTTTTGTGAAGCAAATGGATACGCGGTCCAGTCGCTACTGGTCATGGCATTCATAAAGGTATTAAGGGAGCGACGCGTCATCATAAAAAACGGATCGCGCACCGGAAAACGCTCACTGCCACACAAGGCGGTGTGCTCTAAAATATGCGCTACACCCGTTGAGTCGTGCGGCATGGTCCGTACCGCTACAAGAAATACATTTTCTTCATAATCCGACTGCATATGAAAATGAACAGCGCCGGTCTTTTTGTGCTGATAACGATGAATAACAACATTTAGCGATTCAACCGGAGTGGCATCCAAATGGAGAAACGCGGGGTTGCGGGAGATTTCGAAATTCTGGCCAGTAACGGTGTTCTGAGTCGATTCGGGTGTCTGCAACATGGAGTCTCTGCTTATCCTTGTATAGTATGAAGCGTATCTTAACAGGTGATGACGCGTAACTTAAACGTCAACAGTACGCAGGAAACACGTGAGCTACAACGACAAGATTCCCCACATCACCACAGCGAACAGTAAATGAATTTAGGAGATAGCTAGATGACGCGCGATTCAAGGAAGGTTAGCCACCGCGAGACTGATTGGTGGAACGAAGAATTCCCAGTCAATCAAGAATGTATGTACCTAAATCATGCGGCTGTTGCACCTTGGCCAGACCGATCACGTAAAGCCGTTATTGAGTTTGCTAACGAAAATGCAGGGCTTGGCGCTAGCTATTACCCCGAATGGATTCCTACGGAAAACCGTCTTCGTGAAAATCTTGGATTATTAATTGATGCCCCTGTCGACAGTATCGCGTTGGTCAAAAACACCTCAGAAGCACTTTCTTTCGTTGCGTACGGGTTGAATTGGAAGTCTGGCGATGTCGTAGTGATTAGCGATCAAGAATTCCCCTCAAATCGTATCGTTTGGGAATCGCTCAGCAATAAGGGAGTTACCGTTAAGACCGTCAGTGTTGATGGCGACACCCCTGAAGCAGAGCTGATAGCCGCAATACAGCAATCTCCACGCTTAGTATCTATCAGCGCAGTGCAATACGGCACTGGCATTGCGATGGATTTAAGGCGTATTGGCGAAGCGTGTCGCGCGCACGGCGTACTGTTTTGCGTCGATGCAATTCAAGCGGTGGGCACAGGTCCATTCTCAGTTACGGATACTCATGCTGACTTTGCCATGGCTGACGGTCACAAATGGTTGCTTGGTCCTGAAGGCTTAGGCTTCTTTTATGTGCGCCCTGACGTTATGGAGCAATTAGCGTTAAGTGAATTTGGCTGGCATATGGTCGAACACTTAGGAGACTACAGCCGCAAAGATTGGCAACCAGCAACAACGGCGCGTCGCTTTGAATGTGGCAGCCCAAATATGCTCGCCGCGTTTGCGTTTGCTGCAAGCACCGACTTATTGTTAGAAGTTGGCTTAGATGTTATTCAAGAAAAAATCGCTAGCAATATCGCTTATCTGCGCAGCGGCTTAGAAGACATTGGCGCGGATATCTTAACGCCAGCTCATGCCGAAGGCCGATCAGGGATTATTACCTTTCGCTTTTCAAATATCGACAGCGAAAAACTTTATCGGCAATTGATGGGGATTGGTGTTGTGTGCGCAAGTCGCGGCGGCGGTATACGTTTTGCTCCGCACTTTCACACCACAGCAGACGTATTGGATGATGCACTGGATGCTGTGGCGAGATTAACAAATCGCAGTTAAGTCATTTAAGTCGATTGTCGCAAAGCGGTAATTGCGACAACCGGACTAAATTAACACGTTATTATTAACTTGCGCTTTTACTGCCAAACAAACGCTTTTTCAACCAAAGTAATGGCAGAAACAAGACGAACCAGAACTTTTTCAGCGCCAACAATGCCATCGCTATCATGCCGGTTTTAGCCAATACTTTACCGGCAATTAAACCACCAATACCGTATGCTGCGACCGTGTCGATATCCGGATCGAATTGACTATACAAATTGCCGTCGTTGAAATTTGCCATACCAAGAACTTCATCGCGCGCCATATTGATTTCTTGTAGCTGATCAATATTGGCAATGAAGTTCATCAATAAATACCCTTTGCGTCCAAGAATACGAACGTTGTAATTCAAGGTATTTACGTCCATATCGCCAAAGCGTATTTCTTTTGCCCAATACAACTTATGCGTAATAGCGTCGTAATATGGAGCTTCAGCCCAACCAACGAGTTCCAGCGTGTCGTAACCTTGCTCAACGCGATATTTTGACTCTTTGCGCGTATCTGCCTGAAGACCTTCCAGTAGTTCTTGATAATCAATTTCGCCGGCATCTTCATCAGATACAAAACCCTCTTCAGAGTACGCCAATTCAACACCCCAAGCCGCATTATCAATCGGAGTGTATTGTGCTGGGAATAACATACCTAAACCCAGTTCACCAGGAGGATTACCCCAAGCATCTTCAAGCACTCGCTTGCTGTCTTCTGGGTTTAAATAATAGTAATTCTCCGGCACTTCAAGCGTGGCTAAACCAGCACCTAATTCAATCTTGCCAGTATATAAAGTTAAAGAACTTAAAAATTCGATTTGTTGGCGATAGCCTTCCGATTCGTCGCCTGTCAACTCAGGTAAGATGAACGCTGACTCGGTGTAAGTATTTTCAACGGCATCCTCACTTAGTACGCCATTGGAAAGCAGACATGCTGCGCTAAATAAAAACGCTTTTAATAGATTCGACTTCATAACATCCTCTGTATTGGCCGTGCTTCATTGCACGAAGTGATTCACTCGGGTGTGAATTTCGGCGGAAGTCGATAACAAATGTCATGAGGTGTCACAGGCCTAATTGGTCCGTTTGTTTGAGGTTCGTATTGGTGCAGCCATCCATTCATCGCACCAAAAGCCATCGTTTAAGTCGTTTAATTACCTGCCTAGCCCACTCAAGAGTATTAATAAAACCCCAACAACCTATTGATTTTATTAGCCTTTAAATATGTCCGGTAATTTATCTGACCAATAAGTCAAGTTTTGGCATTGAAGATGCAATATTGGCGACTGGGCAATATCGCCCTTTCTGCTACTGGCCAAGGATGCTGCCAAACTGCGCTTATTTTAGAGGCAAGAATGAAGGTAATACTTGGCCCCCGTCGGTTTGGCTACGACCGAATAAGTAGTTTTCGCACTTGTATGCGTATCTCTTACATCGCAGTAGCTTCTATTTTCTGCGGATCACTTACCGCGCACGCGGCAAATCAAGCACTAGAAGCCGACGAGTTTTTAGATACCTATTGTTCGCGCTGCCATAACGACGAGCGTATGTCAGGCAATTGGTCTTTATCTATGGTGCAAGCCGAGAGCGTAGCTAAGGGGCATGACCTTGGCTCGTGGGAAAAAATTCTGAGTATGATTACACGCGGAGAAATGCCGCCCGTAAACAAACCACAACCAAGCGCATCCGAACATAAAGAATTCAGTTCATGGCTTCAGGCATCACTCGATAATTACAGCATTGAAAATCCCAACCCAGGCCGCTCAACCATTCGCCGCCTGAATCGTGCTGAATACAGTAATGCCGTAAGGGATTTGCTAGCACTAGATGTCGACATTAAAGATGAATTACCGGCTGATGACTCAGGCTATGGCTTCGACAATATTGCCGATGTATTGACTGTTTCACCCACTTTAATGGAGCGCTACATTCGCGTTGCAGGCAAGATCAGCAAACTTGCAGTTGGACTTGGGCCCAACAAACCATTTTCGACGATATATACATTGCCCAAAGATGGTTCAATTATGAACCAAGGCATCCCATCCTATAACCATCGTATGAGCGACCATCTACCGCTAAACTCGCGTGGCGGTGGCGAATTTTCGTACTACGCTCCGCATGACGGCACTTATAAAATTGGAGGATATTTAAACGCAAATACCAATAATGAGGTGGATCGCTTACTAGAAAATTACGTCAGTATAGAAGTGCCATTGAACGCAGGTCCGCACCACATTGGCATGACATTTCGTAAGCGGCTTGCCTTGGATGAAACAGTGCAAACGCTTCACAACACAACTGACATCGTTGTATTACCGACACTTCCTCCGACAAGCATGACGCTAGACTTTGTCGTCGATGGTGCTCGCGTCGGCAGTGTCGATGTGCCGTCTTATTATATGACGCCTCGGTTTGCTCAAGTTAATTTCTTACGCGATGTGTTAGAAATGAATATCGATGGGCCGTTCAATGCCTCAGGTCCTGGTAAAACACCAAGCCGCGACAAAATATTCTCTTGCCTTCCCGAAGCTGCCTCAACAGAAGATGAATGCGCAGAAGAAATAATCGCAAACTTAATGCAGCAAGCTTACCGCCGACCTGTTAATAAAAGCGATACACAACCACTCTACGCTATATATAAAGAGGTTAAAAACGACGCGGATTTCAACCATGGTATTGCGACTGCAATTCAAGCTCTACTGGTATCACCGAGTTTTTTGTTTTTGTTTGAACAAGATCCAGAGAATAGCAAGCCAGGAACAGTACACCCTATTAGCGATATTGAATTCGCTTCGCGCTTGGCCTTGTTTTTATGGAGTAGCCTACCCGACGACGAACTGCTAGCAGCTGCGAATAAAGGCGTACTGCGCCAGCCAAAGATTTTAAAGCAACAAGTTAATCGCATGCTGAATGATAACCGAGCGATTGCATTAACCGAAAACTTCGCCGGTCAGTGGCTTTATTTACGAAATCTAGAATATCAACGTCCGGACGTTTTCGAATTTCCAGAATTTGATGTGCCACTACGTCAAGCAATGCTGGACGAAAGTGAATGGTTCTTTGCCGATATTGTGCGCAACAATGCCAGCTTGCTTAATTTTATTCGCAGTGATTACACGTTTATTAATGAACGGCTAGCACGGCATTATAATATTGAAAATGTCAGCGGCCCCGCGATGCGCAAAGTAGAGCTGTCACCTTCTGATGGTCGCGGAGGCTTACTCGGCCAAGGTAGCATTTTAACGGTTACTTCATACGGCAATCACACCTCGGCAGTTAAACGCGGAAAATGGATTCTCGATAATTTACTCGCTGCCTCGCCGCCACCTCCTCCGCCAAACATTCCTGCTTTAGTGGCGAAACAAGGCGGGAAAGAATTAAATGCCCGTGAACAAATGGCATTACATAGGGAAGACCCTGCTTGCGCTGGGTGTCATTCAAAAATGGATCCTCTAGGGCTTTCTCTAGAAAATTTCGACGCTGTTGGTGCATATCGTCAATACGATACGGGCCGAATAATTGATTCATCGGCAGTTATGCCTGACGGCACGCAGTTCGAAGCGCTAAGCGGACTGCAAGATATTTTATTGCAGCAAAAAGACCAATTTACTCAAGCATTTACCCAGCGACTACTGACCTACGCCCTAGGTCGCGGATTAGAGCCTTACGACCAACCTAAGGTTAGAGCCATTGTTAAAGCAGTCGCTGATGACAATTATCGCATTCACACTCTGATTTTAGCCATTGTGAATAGCGAACCATTTAATCTACGCAGGACACCTGACGCATGAAAGACACCTTATCAATCAGCCGTCGTTCACTTCTTCGCGGGCTTGGTGCGAGTATCGCTTTGCCACTATTAGAGTCGATTGCACCCGCAGCATACGCAAACACCCTTGAGAATAAACCCAAACGCCTGAGTGTTTTTTATACGCCAAATGGTATGAGCATGGATAGCTTTACGCCATTAACTACTGGGATGAATTACGCTATGACACCCATATTGGAGCCGTTAGCAGCCTATCGGAATCAATTTTCTGTCATTTCCGGTTTAGCTCATTACAACGCTAGTGCACTCGGTGATGGCCCGGGCAGTCATGGTCGCAGCTGCGGTGCTTATCTCACTGGAGCACACCCTAAACGGACTGAAGGTTCAGATTTGCAATGTGGTATTTCCATGGATCAGGTCGTTGCCAATCATTTTGCCACCGAAACACAGTTAGCGTCGCTTGAGCTTGGTATTGAGCCATCTAGCTTGCTCGGCAGCTGCGATATCGGTTACAGCTGCACTTACACCAACACATTGTCATGGCGTAGCCCTACCGTCGCGCTTCCCGTAACCGTAAATCCGCGTGATGTCTTTGAACGATTATTTGGCGATGGCATGTCGCTAGACGAAGAAAGCAGGCAAGCTCAATTCAAACGCAAATCAAGCATTCTCGATTTTGTACGCGACGATGCCGCGCGATTAACTAAAAAAATGGGGATGAATGATCGGCGCAAAATGGATGAATATTTAGCCTCTATTCGCGACGTTGAACGTCGCATCCAGAAGGCTAGCTCGCAAAAAATAGACACAAATGCTGGCGACTTAATAATGCCAACAGGCATTCCAAACTCGTTCGAAGACCACGTAAAGATAATGATTGATCTGCAAGTTTTAGCATTGCAAACGGACATGACGCGTGTTTGTACTTTTATGCTAGGACGCGAATTAAGTAATCGCACTTATCCCGACATAGGCGTACCCGACTCACATCACAGTCTCAGCCACCACGGCGGCAACCCAGAGAAGATTGCGAAACTCGTTAAAATAAATCGCCACCATATGGAACAGTTTGCCTACTGCCTCGAGCGCATGAGTTCAACCAAAGATGGAGAATCAAGTTTGCTCGACAGCACTTTATTAATGGCCGGAGCGAGCTTAGGAGAACCTAATGCGCACGACAACATGAACCTACCCGCGATTATTGCAGGCGGAGGCCTACAAGGTAACCGACACATTGCCGTCGAAAAAAATACGCCGATGTGTAATTTAATGCTGTCGATGATCAATAAGCTGGGCGTGCCAGCTGAGTCGTTTGGAGATAGCACAGGCCTTTTACATGAGCTGTCAGCCTAGGATTTAATGCCATGACCTCTATGTTAAATATAATTATTTTTTCAGTTTTTTATGTCGCAAGTTCAGCCGCTTTGGCCGCCAACAAAAATGATAGCGAGGAACTTCTTGATGCGATCCGCCTAGGAGACGCCAATAAGGTCGAGTATATTCTGGACAATGGTAGCAACCCGAATCAGTTACTAGCCGATGGTTCAACGCCACTAGCTTGGGCTGTGGAAAGTCAAAACCTAAGCAGTGTAAAAATACTGTTAAAACATGGTGCGAAACCTAATCTACAAAATCCTGCAACGACCTTCACGCCATTGAGTTTGGCTTGCCAGTATGGTCACAATGAAATAATTGAATTACTACTCAAAGCGAAAGCAAATATCAACGCCATTGACAGTGAAGGTATTTCGCCATTTTCTCTTTGTGCTGGCACCGCTTCGAGCAAAATCATAAAACGCATGTTAAAAATGAAAGCAGACATCCACTTGAGCGATAAAAAAGGCCAGACGCCACTAATGAGAGCGGCCGCCTACAATAAAATGGACACAGTAAAGTTATTAATTAAGCACGGCGCTCATATTGATCAGGTTACTAATGCAGGATTTACCGCTTTATTCTTCGCCGTTAAGAGTGGTAAACCAGAAGCAGCTTTAACACTGTTAGCTGCTAACGCCGACGCCAGTCATATTGGCCCAGAAAATACCACATTAGTGCAATTATCTATGTACCAAAGCAATTATCTTATTGCTCAAGAGTTAATCAAACGAGGTGCTGATCTAACGGCATTCGATCGCAATGGGCAGCAACTATTACATGCTGCGGTGTTGGCCAATCAACCTACACTGGTTCAGCTATTGATAAATAAAGGCGCGGATTTGAATACTCCAACAGGAGAGTCTCTAGTTAAATGGCGCTATGAAAGCAATTTCAAAACCGCGCCCTACGAACCACCATTTACCCCAGCGATTCTTCTCGCTGCACAGCATGGCCACAGCGAAATAATGAAGATATTAGCCAGCGCTGGCGTTGATATAAACGTTACTTCCGAACACGGTAACAACATCACTCTGGCCGCCGCAGGCAGTACTAGCCCTCAAGCTTTGGCAACAGCCCTTGCACTATCACCCAATGCCAATATCAGCAATAAGTATGGCCAAACCCCGCTGCACATTGTACTTGAAACAAGTTCCGGCGATGATCTGCAGCAGATGCTAACCTTACTTGCGCAGTATGGGGCCAATGCCGACATCCGTAATAGTAAAGGTGTTAGTGCAATGGATATAGCCACAGCCAAGGAGTACAAAGGCAAAGCTACATTTGCGGCCATATTTCAACACTCTCTAGAGGAAGCTTTATGAAGAATTCGTATTTATTGCGTCACACAGCCATTGCCGGTCTTGCTCTTACCTTGTCGTGCAGCGCCATAACCTCATTTGCAGCAGAGGTCTCTTCGGCAGCAGACGTTATTGATACTCGCCAACACGGATTTAAAAAAATGGGGGGCGCCATGAAGGTTTTCCGCACCCAGCTTCGTGAAGATACTCCTGATGCAAACCCCATGAGCGCTGCTGCCGATACGATAGCGCTATATGCTAAAGATGTTTCTACTTGGTTCCCTGAAGGCAGTGGTGCTGATTCAGGTTTAGACACAGATGCGCTCGATTACATCTGGAAAAATCCAACCAAATTTGATGGATACAGCCAGGACCTAGTAAGGACATCCCAACAGTTGGTCGAAGCAGTAGCAAGCAACGACAAAGGATCCATTAAAGCGGCAGTTGTCGCGGTCAAAGATAGCTGTTCCGACTGTCACTCTAGCTTCCGCGCTGACTAATATTGCTTGGCCGCTTGGAAAAATAAATCTATGAGTCAAAACAACACGTCATTACAACCTGTTTGGGATATTCCAGTGCGCCTTGGACACTGGCTAATGGTTCTGTTATTTGCTGTCTGTTGGTGGAGTGGTGAAAATCACGAGATGACCTGGCATCGCTACGCTGGATATGGGTTGTTCGGTTTAGTGTTATTTCGACTATATTGGGGAGTCGTTGGTACACGTACTGCACGATTTTCAAATTTTGTTAGTTCTCCGAAAGCCGCATTAACTTATGCGCGTAATCATATTTTTAAATCGAACTATGATGAGAATCGCCCAAATAAAGCCGGACATAATCCATTAGGCGCATGGAGCGTTATCGCCTTACTAGGTTTTATCCTTTTGCAAATTGGTTTGGGGTTATTTGCTGTCGACGTCGATGGTTTTGACGGTGGGCCATTAAGCGACTTTGTGTCATATGACACGGGTAGGCTTTGCGCTGAAATTCATGAAATAAGCTTTAGCATCTTGATGACACTCATCGTTGTGCACATTGCTGCAATTGCCTATTACAAGCTAGTGCGCAAACAAAACCTAGTGCCAGCCATGATTCATGGCAAAGCCAACATTAGTCAATCAGAAGCGATTAAGGCAACGCCGTGGTTGCGAGTATTGATCGGCGCAGCAGTCGCTGCGCTTATTGTCTGGATAATAGCCAAGTAACCCTTGGCTATTATCACATCGTATGGGTCATTCGATCAGATTTAACGGCACCCGCTAAATAAGTTTCTATTTTGCCGCGAGCAATTTCATCATCACCCGTAAACTGCACGCCGATACCTGCCACTTTATTGCCCTGAGCGCCCTTTGGTGTCACCCAAACAACCCTACCTGCAACTGGGATTTTTTCCGGCTCTTCCATCAACTTCAACAACATAAATACCTCGTCGCCAAGTTGATACTGTTTACTGGTGGGAATAAATAACCCGCCATCGCGAATAAACGGCATATAGGCTGCGTATAAAACAGCCTTATCTTTAATAGTCAGAGATAAAATACCGCTGCGGCCACCTAAACTCATGCCGAACTCCCAGACCTTTGAATGAGTAACGCTTGCCAGTCGAGCAATAAAGATTCGACCAACAACATCTTATTATGATGACTAGCACCAGACAGTAATTGCCCGTTAGTTAGCCGTAATTTGTCTTGCAAGGTTATCAGCTTTATTTTGTCGGTCATAGCGTAACTCGACAGTTCTGTGACGGCATTGGCATAGAGTAAATGTTCATGTGGCACTTGCATCATGGCCTTCATGCAATCACAGGTTAAGCCGTAAAACCAAGTGATAATATCGCCCAGTTCAAACTTACTCCAGCCGTCAGCAACCGTTTGCAGTGGTGCAGAACCTTTGGACCATTGCAGTAATAACTCAAGCCAACGCTGCTGTGTATCGCCTGCAGCTCCGGAAAGCCAATCACGAGCCGCTAACGGCGCGTTGTTATTCATGCGTAAAGCATGCTCGGCGATTGCTGTTTGTACACCAGTAGCTGTTAGCCACTGCAACGCCAGTTCTGCCTTCGGAGCTGCTAACGATAAACGCTGACAGCGACTACGAATAGTCGGCAATACAGAACCAAAACGCTCAGTTTCTAGCAACAGAAAGCTCTCACCCGGCGGCTCTTCCAAGGTTTTAAGTAAAGCGTTCGCAGCGTTGGTATTCATTACTTCAACAGGGCGGATAATAACCACTTGGCAGCGACTAATTTGCGGTGTCTGCGAAATAAAATCATTGATATGGCGCACCGTATCAATACGAATTTGTCGACTGCCCTCTTCTGGCTGACCGATCTGAAAATCAGGATGACTACCGGCGGCCCAAAGCTGACAGCTATGACAGTGCCCACACGCATCATCACTAGGGTTTTGACACAACAGCCAGCGCGCGATATGCAAAGCTAAATCGTGCTTGCCGATGCCTTTTGGCCCAGTAAGCATGAGTGCATGAGGTAAACCGCTATGACGATGACGCTTAATGAGATCAGCCCAAACCGACTGTTGCCAAGGCAAAACCGCGCCATTAATCGCGTTATGCGTGGCTGCTGGTGTAATCACACCCATTCCTCAAGAAGCATGACAACGTGTGTTTGCACATCGGCCAAAGGCTGTGAGGCATCTACTATCCTGAACCGTGCTTCGCTCGCGGCCAGCGCCTGAAAACCTTGCTGTACACGCTCAAAAAATGCACGCTGCTCCACTTCGAAACGATCCGTTTCTTCACCAGCAGATTGCCCGCGTCGCTGCGCCCGCCCCATGCCAACATCCAGCGGAGCATCCAGCAGTATAGTTAGGTCAGGCTCCAGCCCTTGCTGTACTAATTCTTTTAAGGCGTGAATAGTGGTTTGATCTAATCCTCTACCGTACCCTTGATAAGCAATGGTGGAGTCTGTAAAACGATCGCATAGCACCCAAGCTCCGCGCTCTAACGCTGGCTTAATAACCTGCAGAAGATGTTGAGCGCGAGCCGCAAATACCAATAGCAGTTCGGTAAGTGGCTGCATGGTTTCGCCGTGATGCGCTTTTAATAGATCATTACGAATACGCTCCGCAATCTCAGTACCACCCGGCTCGCGGGTGACAATCACTTCGAAGCCACGCTCATGTAGCCAATGTGCAGCAAACTCGATATTGGTCGATTTGCCAACACCCTCGCCACCTTCAAATGTGATAAACCGCCCTTGCATGGTGTCATTCGTCATAATGTTATTTCAAATTCACTAGTTAACAGTAAAACAATCACTGCTCTGTTTTTGGAGCCGAACGATAATCTTCTCGGCGTCGCATTTGATATTTTCTTACCGCAGCGTTATGAGCCGCTAGGGTAGCAGAGAAGGCGTGAGAGCCATCCCCTTTAGCAACAAAATACAAAGCGTCACCATCTTGTGGATGCAAAGCGGCATCTATTGCCGTGCGCCCCGCCAATGCGATCGGTGACGGCGGTAAACCATGACGACGGTATGTATTGTAGCGGTTGCTACTATCGCGCAATTGAGCTCGAGTTAAATTACCATCGAACTCTGGGCCCAATCCATAAATCACGGTCGGATCGGTTTCTAAACGCATATTTTTTTGTAGTCTACGCACAAACACACCAGCAATCATTGGTCGCTCGTAAGCCGCCCCAGTCTCTTTCTCGACAATAGAGGCCATGATCAAGGCTTGATATGCATCACGATACGGCAAGCCAGAAGCCCGATTCTGCCATGCCTCTGCTAGGTTATCCTGCATTCGTTGATACGCCTGCAGAATAATGGCAGAAGCCGTCTCATGACGCTGATACACATAGGTATCAGGGTATAACCAACCTTCTGGATTACCTTGAACACCAATAACCTTAGCAACCGCCTCGGCGGTCAATGGCTCGATATCTTGAGTTAAATGCGGTGCTTTTGCGATAACAGCAAGCGCTTCCCGTAGCGGGCGTCCTTCGATAATAGTTAGGCGGTAAGTAACGGCTTTAGCGCTAGCGAGTAAAGCTAACAGCTCGCTATTTGTAAGCCCCGCTGGAATGTCATACTCGCCAGGACGCAATACGCGAGTTTGCTTAGTTAAACGCGCAGTTACTCGCAACAACAAAGCAGAACGCAACCAGCCATCACGCTGCCAACGCTCCGCCATACTGGTTAACGTATCGCCACGCTGAACATCAATACGAACAGAAGAATTATTTAGGTTGGGTAATTCCCATAACCAATATGCTGTAACCCCAACCCCGCCAATTACGAGAAAACTCAGCACCGACAAACTGATAAGCCACTTACGAAAACTAGACGTCGATTTTTTATGTTTTTTGGATGCTTTAGCAGAAGTTTTTTTAGATCGGTCGCGCTTTGTCAAAACAAGGACTCCAGAGCCTTTTGCCACTGCTGGGCTTGAACGAAACCAGAGCTATCTTCATGCCAATGAATATCGCCTGATTCGTCACCTACAAGGCAGCGTACAGGCTGAAATCCGGCAAGGCTATTACAAAACACAACACCATCAGCTGAAATAAGCTGTTGTAAGGACATTCTTTGCTCTACAAGCTCAACCTCTGACTTTAACCACTCACGTACAACGCCACGAACACCGCACAAAGAAAGGTCAGGGGTTAGGAATTTTCCATTCTTAATAACAATGAGATTACTCATACAACCCTCAATCACATTGCCTTCAGCGTCCATCATGACGCTTTCCTGCCAGTCGTCAGCAAACGCCTCACGGGCAAGTACTTGTTCCAAGCGATTGAGATGCTTAATGCCCGCGAGCAAGGGCTGCTGCGCTAACCTAACTGGGTTTATACCTACACACAGACCGTCAGAATTGCGCTCCCTACCCCACAGTGGCGCAGAGAAGTGTTGAAATAGCACATTAGCCCGAGTCGACGAAGCGGCATAACCTCTAGGGCCGCCTCCTCGCGTTACAATAACCTTAGCAGCCAAAGCATCTGGTGATGGAACTAAAGGCAAAGACACTAATGCATCCTGCACATCTCTCATCAACGGTTCGCTAAAGCGCAAACGTTTAAAGCCATCGTTTAGTCTAAGGTGGTGAAAAGCCCACAGCGGAATTGCACCGCTATCGTTTAGCCGCAGGGTTTCAAATACGCCGTCGCCGTAATGTAAGCCGCGATCATCGGCGGGCCAGCGCACAGGCTGCCATGAGCCCTCTCGCCATTGCCAAGTATGTTCAATCATCTTCCACACCAGTGAGTGACTGACTTCGGCGTACTTACCGAAACCAAAGCTTTGATAGTACCGTCAATGCCTTACAACGAAACCATGACAAACGTCACCCACGTTGAATATTACACGCATAAAAAAAGCCGCATCTAAAGACGCGGCTTTCAGACATTGCAAATCTTACAGATTGGCAATGATGTAGTCGATTGCTTCCTGAACGGTAGTCAGCTTCTCTGCGTGCTCGTCAGGGATTTCGGTTTCGAATTCCTCTTCCAAAGCCATTACCAGCTCAACAGTGTCTAGTGAATCTGCACCAAGATCATCGACGAAAGAAGATGAAGCTTTTACGTCTTCTTCTTTTGCGCCTAGCTGTTCACATACAATTTTCTTTACACGTTCTTCGATATTACTCATGGTTTTTTCCTACCGTTTCGTTATTTCCTGAAGGTCGTTAACGACCTCAACCCATATTCATGCCGCCATTCACATGAATGGTCTGACCTGTAATGTATTTCGCGTCGCTACTAGCCAAAAAGGCTACCGCTCCGGCGATGTCTTCAACACTGCCAAAGCGCTTACCCGGAATGGTCGCTAGGATGGCGTCTTTTTGCGTTTCAGGCAAGACATCTGTCATGTCAGTTTGGATAAATCCGGGCGCAATACAGTTAACTGTAATGTTTCTGCTGGCAATTTCTTGCGCTAAAGAACGGCTAAAACCCTCTAAACCAGCCTTCGCAGCGGCATAATTGGCCTGACCGCCATTACCTGTTGTACCAATAATCGAGCTGATGTTAATGATACTACCGGCCTTTTGTTTAAGCATTGGCTTCACTAATGCTTTACAGACACGGAACACGCCATTCAAGTTCGTATTAATGACTGCATCCCAGTCGCTCTCATTCAAACGCAAGAACAAATTGTCGCGTGTAATGCCCGCATTATTAACGACAATCAACGGCGTGCCAAATCGAGTTTGCAAATCAGCCAAAGCCGCATCTGTTTGTTCGCTATTAGCGATATCAAGCAATAAGGCATCATGCTGAGCACCATGCGACTGCAAACGCTCTCGAAGAGCCGCTACACCGCCTTCTGATGTTGCAGTACCAACCACTCGATAACCATCACGAATAAGGCGCTCCGCTATAGCCAAGCCAATGCCACGTGAGGCGCCTGTCACTAACGCTAGTGATTGATCCGTCATATTAGGCTCCTTGCACTCGGCTAATAGTGGCAGCTAAAGCACTGCTATCACCCGTAGTTTCAACATCTAAGGTTTTGTCTATGCGCTTAACCAAACCGGCTAAAACTTTTCCGGGGCCAATTTCTAATGCTAAATCACTGCGATCACGCACCGCCTGAACTGCTCCAGTCCAATTGACTGGGCTATACAATTGCTCCAGCAAACGCTGAGGAATTGCCTCTAGCGTCGCTGTTTGATTGTCGACGTTGTGGTACACAGGGAACGCCGGAGCACGCCACTGGACACTCGCCAAGGCATCATTGAATTCTTCGGCCGCCGCTTTCATTAAGCTGGAGTGAAATGGACCACTTACCGACAACGCCAATGCCCGCTTAGCACCAACAGCCTTAGCGACTTCGATACCTTTTGCGACACCCGCCGTATCTCCGGCAATCACAATTTGTCCTGGCGCGTTGAAATTTGCAGGTTCCACAACCCCTGCAATAGCGGCCTCATCACAAACCGCGCGAATCTGTTCTTCATCCAAACCAAGTACAGCCGCCATACCGCCCTGACCTGCCGGAACGGCGGCATCCATTAACTGACCCCGACGTTTAACCAAACGCACTGCATCAGCAAAAGAAATAGCGTCAGCGGCGACTAGGGCTGAATATTCACCCAAAGAGTGACCAGCAGCAGCGACAACATTTAGCGCTAGGCACTGAGCCTGTAAAACACGCCAAATAGCCGTGCTTGCCGTTAGCAATGCGGGCTGAGTGTTATAGGTAAGATTGAGTGTGTCTGCTGGACCTTGTTGAATCATGGCCCATAAATCGAAGCCAACAGCGTCGGACGCTTCAGCAAACGTTTCTTGAATAATACTGTAGTCAGAAGCAATATCGGCCAGCATACCAACCTGCTGCGCCCCCTGCCCCGGAAAAAAAGCAATTACGTTCGTCATTGCAACGCCTTATAAATTCTTGTCGTTACTCGTTATTATTAGTCGGACCATTTACACCGGCAAACAATAACGAGCTACCGATGTGCCTTACTTTACGGGGCGCTATTGTGACAATAAACCATCTAAAATGCATAATTTAATTGCCTTGGTGGCACATAACCCCAACAAAGCCATTATTCGGGCGAATTCAGCCCTCGCTGTAAACGATCAAATTCCGACTGTAAACGCGCCTGATCGGCCGTTTTCGTTTGTTTAACTAGATATTCCAATGCGTATTTAATTGTTTTCTCATCCGACTTGCCATGGGTTTTGGCGACATGACCGCAAACTCCCAACAGCATTGCCCCACCATGTCGAGCAGGTGAAATACGTTTCTCTATACGCTTAATGGTGTGTCGCCACAACGGAATCAACCAGCGTAAACTCTTACTGTTACTTAGCTCATCCGCCATCATAGTGGTCAACCAATCAGCCAGACCCTCTGTCGTTTTTAGCGCAATATTACCGGCAAAGCCGTTACATATTAATGCGTGTAAATCGCCATTAAAAACATCATCCCCTTCGGCAAAGCCGGCGTAGCATTCAGGGGCCGCACGATGCAGCAACTTACCAGCCTCGCGAATATCCTCTGGGCCTTTATTCGATTCCTTGCCGATATTAAGCAAAGCAATAGACGGCTTCATTATGCCTCGCGCACGATACCAACTGATCGCAAGCAAACCGAGCTGAGCCAATTGCTTTGGGCTCATCTCTAAATTCGCGCCTAAGTCCATCATCAGCAACGGCTGTTTACGAGTAGGGATCTGTGTTGCAAGTGCCGGTCGATCTATCCCTCCAAGCGTGCCTAGCAATCGCTTGCTAAGAATCATCAAGGCACCGGTATTGCCGACCGAAAGCACACCCTGAGCATCACCCGACGCATGGGCTTGAATCGCCACACCCATCGAACTAGAAAGCCCTTGGCGCAAAGCGCGCGCAGGTTTATCAGCCATGTCGATGTGACTCTGGCAAGGTTTGATCAATACACGATCAGAAAATCGCGATAATGCTTTTTGGGCATCAATATGAAGCGAGGTTTCAAGGGGGAGTATCAAGCGAAGGTCGGGATGATTTTGCAGCACAGTAGCGCAAGCCCGGAAAGCAACGCGGGGACCTAAGTCCCCGCCCATTACATCTACCGCGATGGTAAACATATTAGTTGTTGCCAGTCTCCACGACTTTCTTGCCACGGTAGAAACCGTCTGCAGTCACATGGTGACGACGATGAGTTTCACCGCTAGTGCTATCAGTAGACAGAGCGATAGACCCAGTGTCTAGCGCATCGTGTGAACGACGCATGTCGCGTTTTGAACGAGATACTTTGTTTTGTTGAACTGCCATTTTTATTGGCTCCTAACTTAATCGCTATTTCTGTTTAAGCTTAGCTAACACATCAAACGGATTTACCCGATTGACGTCTGAATCTGTATATTCAGGCTCAGGCTCAGGCTGCATTATCTGGCACTCACTCTCTGGGTGCATTGGGAAATTAGGAAGCGACAAAAGCACTTCATCTTCAATCGTAGACCAAAGATCTAATTTTCCGTCTTCATCCAGCTCAACAGGTTCTAGTTGCCTAGGCAACGCTTTCGCCTGTTCGTCATTTAATACAAAACCCAGCTTGTACTCGCCCTGCAAAGGAATGGTTACATCACCTAAACAGCGCTGACAGCACATTACTACGTTTGTATGAAAACTTCCGGTCAGAACCCTTTTACGATCCGTTCCCCGCTCAAATACCATTTGGCAATGAATGGGTTCGTCACAACGCACAACGGCGTCGTTTAATCGTTCTAAGTTTGCACTGTCGATATACGCAGTAAACTGTTGATTACTATCAACAAGTTTGCCCGCATCAACACGCTTGGGGAGCTGAGCCTCTGCCATAGTGCGCGACATCATAGGTATGTCAGTCTCTTATGTCAAAATTATTTAGCGCAGAACCATTGTCTGCTGTGCGAAAAACGAGGCAACTCCATGCCCAAAGCTAGTACCGAATCGGCCCATCACTTCTTCCCAAGGATTTGGCTTATAGGTATAGCTTACCAAATCTTCAACATTTAGCTTCTCACGAGCGATTTGACTGCTGGAAGCAAGGCCATCAATCAAGCCCATTTCCAACGCCTGCTCACCCGACCAAATCAAGCCACTAAACATGTCAGGCGTCTCTTTTAAACGGTCGCCGCGACCTGCTTTCACCTGCGCAATAAACTGCTTATGAGTAACCGACAAAACACTCTGCCAAAATTCTTTTTCGTCTTTATTCTCAGGAAGGAACGGATCAAGGAAGCCCTTGTGCTCACCCGATGTGTACTGGCGACGTTCAACACCCACCTTTTCCATCAAGTCGACAAAGCCAAAACCAGACCCGACAACACCAATAGAACCAACCAAGCTAGCCTTATCAGCGTAAATCTCATCAGCTGCGGCGGCAATGTAATACGCACCGGAAGCGCCCAAATCCATAATCACTGCATAAACAGGAAAATCAGGACGAATTTCTTTTAAGCGCTTGATCTCATCGTATACATATCCCGACTGCACAGGACTACCGCCAGGACTATTAATGCGCAAAATCACACCGACAGCATTCTCTGAATCAAACGCATCGCGCAGAGCACCAATAATATTGTCAGCGCTCGCATCCTGATCGGCAGAGATCACGCCGCTCACCTCAATAACAGCGACATGCTCTGATGCTTTTGAAGGAGCGGACTCCGCACCGCCCGGCATACGAAACAAGGCCAAGATGGCAAAAACATAAAAAGCAGTCAGCAACTTAAAAAAGATACCCCAGCGACGCGACTTGCGCTGCTCACCCTGCAAATCCATCACCACCTTTTCAATCAACTTCCATTCTTTACTATTGTCAGCAGGACGCTGATTTACTTCATTCTGGTTATCCATGGGTACCTATCCAAAGTTCAAGTTCTTGAATGCTATGACAAATTGCGCGCGGTCCACAAGCGAGTAACACACTTTCATCGTGCGCGCCATGACTCATACCGACAGAGTCCATGCCTATTGCTTTCGCCATATCTAGATCATAACTGGTATCACCCACCATCAGCGCTTGCTCGGGCTGCAAATCCAGCTCGACCAATATTTCTTTTAGCATCTGAGGATTGGGCTTCGACTTAGTTTCATCGGCACAGCGCGTTATGTCGAAGCAATGGCGAATCGCCATATCATCCAACATGCGATCCAAGCCTTTGCGACTTTTACCTGTCGCAACCGCTAAACGATAATTGCTACGAAGGCGTTCGAGCATATCCCTAGCCTCAGGAAAAAAATCCATCCCAACCTGACTATCAACAACAAAATAGTGCGCATAGGCAGCCGACATAACAGGAAGCTGATCAGCGTGAATATCTGGCCATACAGTCTTGATAGCCTCAGGTAAACCCAGACCTATAATGTTTTGGACTGCAGAATCAGGCACTTCTGCCAGACCAATGTCGCGAGCCGCTCGTTGCATGCTATCGACAATACGCCCAGTCGAATCAACTAGGGTTCCATCCCAATCAAAGATAATGACCTGATAGCCCTTCTCTTGCTTACTCATAAGCCCCCACCCAGCCACTCGCAACCTACTTTTTTGAAAAGATGACGCAACTCCTCACCCGGCTCGGCATTTAAACATAACTCCTCACCTGTAGAGGGATGACGAAACGCCAACTGGTGTGCATGCAGACATAACCGCCGCACGCCGCGCTGACGATCAATGTCTTGCTCAGACTTATCGCCGTACTTTTCATCGCCAGCGATCGTACACCCTTGAGACTGACAATGAACGCGAATCTGATGGGTCCGCCCCGTCACAGGCTCCGCCTCAACCAATGAATAATGAGAACCGCTCGCCAGCAGCGAATAACGGGTATGCGATGTTTTGCCTTCATCATCGACCAGTACAATACGCTCACCGCTTTTTCGCTCAGTGCGCAGCAACGGCAGCTTTACATCCGCCACCCCTTCAGGCCATGCACCATGCACCAGAGCGAGATAGCGCTTCTTTATTCCCGACTTATTCGCGAGCATGCGCTGCAACGCCGTCAGCACAGAGCGCTTTTTTGCTACCAGAATAATACCTGACGTATCACGATCCAAACGGTGCACCAACTCTAAAAAGGTATGATCAGGACGCATTTTTCGTAATGCTTCAATCATTCCCAGACTTACACCACTACCACCATGAACGGCCAAACCATGAGGCTTATTGACCGCGAGCAAACCGGCATCTTCATAAACGATGGCAGAATCCAACAAGCCATTCAGAGCTGGCGAGACATCAGGGGTTTCGTTTTTATCCGGCACGCGAACAGGCGGAATTCGAATAATATCGCCACTCTGCAAGCGACTATCGGCTTTTACCCTTCCTTTATTAACCCGAACTTCGCCTTTGCGAATAATTCGGTATACCAGTGTTCGCGGAACACCTTTTAGTGCGGTTAACAGGAAGTTATCTACCCGCTGACCATGATTATCTTCGGTAATCTCGACGAGCGTGACCTTGGTTTGGTCCGGCTGCTGATTCGACATGCGGTTAAACGCCATTGAACTAATGAAAAATATTTGCGAACGGATGTTTGCTGTGTTTGGGCATTGTTGCTATATTCGCCAACGGTCCTTGCCCACATTGTAACGTGACACACCGTAGAGGCATGACCCAGACCGATAGCGGTCAAGTATAAGGAAGAAGACTATTTGTTAACACTCTTCCTGAGAATAAATTCGGCGGAATGAATCCGTCTGGTGAGATAAACCGTGCAGCGACCTGCAGGCAATCTCCCATTAACAAATTATGGACAGTGTTGGTGCTCAATCAATAAGAAGCACCACTGCGTGACAGGTCTGGCGTCCCGGAAGCGGCGCAGGCTACTGCTGCAAAGCACCCATAAATATTTTGCTAGTGGCCGACCCCACCTAAAAAATGAGCGAGGGGACGGCATTGCCGAGCCGGTACGTTGCCATAAAAGAGCACAACGTACAGCATGAAAAGAATGCTAATTAACGCGACTCAACCTGAAGAGTTGCGTGTAGCCCTCGTGGACGGACAAAAACTTTACGACCTAGATATTGAATCTGGCTCTCGTGAACAGAAGAAGTCTAACGTTTACAAAGGCCGCATCACCCGTATCGAACCAAGCCTAGAAGCCGCATTCGTCGACTTCGGCGCAGAGCGCCATGGCTTCCTCCCTTTAAAAGAAATCTCGCGCGAATACTTCTCTAAAGATCCAGGCCCTGGCCGTATCAACATCAAAGACGTACTCCGCGAAGGCCAAGAAGTTATCGTTCAGGTCGATAAAGAAGAACGTGGCAACAAAGGCGCAGCGTTAACGACTCAAGTTAGCTTGGCTGGCCGTTACCTTGTTTTGATGCCAAATAATCCTCGTGCCGGTGGCATCTCCCGCCGCATCGAAGGCGATGAGCGCACCGAACTGCGCGAAGCAATGAAAGACGTTACCATCCCTGACAAAATGGGCGTTATCGTCCGCACTGCAGGCATTGGTCGCGCATCTAACGAACTTCAAGCTGACTTGGATTACCTAGTACAGCTGTGGGATGCGATTCAACGCGCCTCCGAAGAGCGCAAAGCCCCCGTTCTATTATTACAAGAAAGCAATGTAATCATTCGCGCTATTCGCGACTACCTGCGCCAAGACGTTGGTGAAGTATTAATTGATACCGACGCAGCATACGCCGAAGCATTAGCCTTCGTTGAACAGGTGATGCCGCAGTATCAAAACAAATTCAAGCGTTACGATGACAGCGTTCCACTGTTTAATCGTTACCAAATCGAAAGCCAAATCGAAAGCGCCTTCCAACGTGAAGTTAAGCTACCGTCTGGTGGCTCGATTGTTATCGACCCAACCGAAGCTTTGGTATCGATCGATATCAACTCAGCGCGAGCAACGAAAGGCGCTGATATCGAAGAAACGGCGGTCAATACCAACCTTGAAGCAGCAGATGAAATTGCTCGTCAATTGCGTTTGCGCGACATGGGTGGTTTGGTTGTTATCGACTTTATCGACATGCTGTCTAACAAGAACCAGCGTGAAGTTGAAAACCGTCTGAAAAAAGCCCTAGAAATGGATCGCGCCCGCATTCAAATTGGCCGCATATCTCGCTTTGGTTTGATGGAAATGTCGCGTCAGCGCTTACGCCCATCACTGGACGAAACCAGCGCACACGTATGCCCTCGCTGTAACGGCACAGGCGTTGTACGTGATACGCAGTCTACCGGTCTTTCAATTTTGCGCTTAATCGAAGAAGAAGCCGCAAAAGAAAACACCGGACAAATTCGCGCTATCGTTCCAGTCGCTATTGCTAGCTTCTTGTTAAACGAAAAGCGTGGCTTAATTGCCGCTATTGAACAGCGTCATGGCAGTAAAGTGGTGGTTCTTCCTAATCCACACATGGAAACACCGCACTACGAAGTTATGCGTCTGCGTCCTGACGACAGCCAAATTGACGAAGTTAGCTACGAGCACAAGTTCGAAGAAGAAGAAGCAGAATATCTTGCTGAAACTATCGGTACTGAAGCATTCCGACCACAACAAGCCGCCGTTAAATCTGTCGCTCGCACAACAGCAGCACCTACAGTTGCCACAGCGCAAGCACAACCAAGTGCAGGCTTGTGGGGCAAGATCAGTAGCGTATTAAGCTCATTGTTTGATAGCGACGACAAAGCCGCTCAAAAAGAAACGCCAAAAGCGGAAGTTAAGCCTGCGACGACCAGCAAGAACGATAACAGCCGCAACCGCAGCAACAATCGCTCTGATCGCAACCGCTCGGACAATAACGACGAACGCGGCAATAACAACCGTCGCGAACGCAAGCCGCGCAATGACAAGCGTAACGATGGTGAGCGTCCTGCGCGCAATGATCGCAACACCAGCACTCAAGGTGATAATTCATCTCGCGGTGAGCGCCCTGCACGCACGGAGCGTCCAGCTCGTGGAGAACGCCCTGCGCGCAATGATCGTCCCAATCGTAATGAACAAAGCGCCAATGCTACCGATGAAGCACCTCGTCAACCGCGCAATCGTGATGAGGCAAGTGTCGACGGTGGCGAAAACAGCAAACGCGCCCCACGTCGTGATCGCTCTCGTCGTGTACCACGCCCTGAAGCAAAAGCGGATACCTCAGTAGAAGCCGCAGCAGAAGCAGAAGTGCTAGCAACTGCAGCAGCAAACGCTGAGAAAGTTGAAAGCACAGATGCCAATGGCAACACCACTGAAACAAACGCAGAGCGTAGCTCTCGTCGCAGTCGTGGTCGTCGTCGCAGCCGTGGACCGCGCAACGAAGAACGCACTCCAGCGACAGACGAAGCACAAGTAACTACCGATGCTGAAGCAACAGAAACAACGAGCGAAGCGCAAGCTGACCTAGTTAAAACTGACGCAGTTAAAGTTGAGGCGCCTGAAGCTAAAAACGTAGAACCTACTGCTGAAAATGAATCTGCAGCAACTGCAGAAGAAACAGACACTAGCGATTCGGTTGAGACGAAACCGAAGTCTGAACGTCGCTCGCGTGGCAATCGCAACAACCGTTCGCGCAACTCAGCCAAAGCCGATAGTGAAGAAACTCAAGCCGAATCTTCTGTTCAAGAAGAAAGCACTGTTTCTGAACAATCGACTGACACTGTAGCTACCGAACCTGCTGATCGAGAAGCTGTGGCGGAAAAAGTATCTGAAGCCAAAACAGAAACGACACCAAACACGGCAGAAGCTCCAGCAGTATCTAGCGAAGCACAAACTGAGAAAGCCGATGCATCAACTCCAGTAGAAAAAACTGAAGTTAAGATCGCCGAGGAAGCCCCAGTGATTGCAGAAGTCGCCAAGCAAGAAACTGCACCTACAACACCCGCGGAACAGCAAAAAACTGAAGAAGCTGTTGTGATTGAAACAACCAGCGAAAGCAAGACAGAAGCTGATACCAAGGAAAATACTGCAGAGCAAGCATCACGCCAGCGTCGTCGCCGTCGCTCTCCCACTTCCGGTGGTCGCGCACCAAACGATCCTCGTAATCGTTTAAATGCCAACACTGAAAGTGACAGCACTAACGACTCAGCTGACAGCAATGCCAGTGATAAAGCAGGCAGCGAGCAGGATTAACCCCCTACTCCCATCCCGCTAGATCTTGCTAACTTGGCAAAGAAGAGCCCCGATTCATCGGGGCTTTTTTTTGCCTAAAAACCAACATAAGTTTGAAATATAAAAAATCACCAGACACAAAAAAGGCCACACTGAGTGCAGCCTTGATTTTTCACTTGTAAGCTACACAACATCTTAGCCATCAAGTGCCCAGACTTAGCATACCCTTTAAAAAGTATCGCCCGGAACACGAACATTACCTTCCATAATGACACGCGCACTGCGGCTCATAACGGCCTTCGTCGCCGTCCACTCACCATCAACCAGCGCAGCCGCAGCACCAACGCGCAAGGTACCAGACGGATGTCCGAAGGTTACAGAGTCGCGCTCTACACCGCCTGCGGCTAAATTCACTAACGAGCCAGACACTGCCGCTGCAGTAGCAATCGCGACAGACGCAGTGCCCATCATGGCATGGTGTAATTTGCCCATCGACAATGCGCGCACACAAACATCGATATCGTTACTCGCGATCTGCTTGCCGCTAGACGCTTGATAGTCTGTCGCTGGTGCAACAAACGCAATCTTGGGCGTGTGCTGACGTTCAACTGCTTCCGCGATGTCTTTAATCAGCCCCATTTTCACCGCACCGTATGCGCGCATAGTTTCAAAACGAGCCAAGGCATCAGCGTCTGAGTTGATATCTTTCTGCAACTCTGTTCCGGTATAGCCAATATCCGCAGCATTCATAAAAATGGTTGGAATACCGGCATTAATCATAGTCACCTTGAAAGTGCCTATGCCCGGAACTTCGAGATCATCGACGACATTGCCGGTTGGAAACATTGAACCTTCGCCATCGGCTGGATCCATAAATTCGATAACCACTTCAGCTGCCGGAAATGTCACACCGTCCAACTCAAAATCACCCGTTTCCTGTACTTCTCCATTGGTCATAGGCACATGAGCAATAATGGTTTTTTGGATGTTTTTTTGCCAAATACGAACAGTACAAATACCATTTTCAGGAATACGATCCGCATCAACCAAACCTTTACTAATCGCAAACGCACCGACCGCAGCCGTCAAATTGCCACAATTACCCGACCAATCAACGAAGGCTTTATTAATAGCCACTTGGCCAAACAAGTAATCAACATCGTGATCTGCCTGTTCGCTTTTTGCCAAAATAACGGTTTTCGATGTGCTCGACGTTGCGCCGCCCATGCCATCAATCTGCTGACCGTAAGGATCTGGACTACCTATCACACGCAACAATATCGAATCACGCGCAGCACCTGGCACTTGGGCTGCTTCAGGTAAATCAGTAAGACTAAAGAAAACGCCTTTTGACGTGCCGCCACGCATGTATGTGGCCGGAATATTAATTTGTGGGACGTGACTCATGAGTGACTTGCCTTAATCTGAGATGTTGAACAAAGCTGGCGCTAGTATATCGCATGCCAGAGTGAGTCTCTAATGCTCAAAACCGCCATACTGTCGAAGCAACAACCAAGAAATAAGCCCTAGCTGCTTACTGCAACACAGACCGAACACCTCTATCGAATATCGCTATTTTTATGAGCTGTCGTAAATCTCGATAAGTGCCGATGGCATATCAACTGGCGAAATAACTTTAGGTGATGGCATCCGCAATATGGGAAATTGAACATCAGCGGCCACTATTGCCGCTGATGTTGTTTTCAGCTGGCTAAAAAAGCTAATTTTTTACTTCTGATTCATTGCGACGCGCTAAAGCCAGGCAAGGCTTCAAGATCACCGTCAACGGACACCACACAATTGCGCTGCCGCTTGGCCAAATACAAGTGACGATCGGCTGCGTCGAGCATATCCATAAGGCTATCGGTAGCCTGAGTATCATCCATGCCTTGCAAACTCTCGATACTGGCCACACCGGCACTAACTGTCACGCTTGGTATCCTTTCATCCAGTGACACCCCAGCAACCAATTGACGCAAACGATCCGCGATTGCATGAGCCTTGGCGATTTCAGTGTCGTTCAGTAGTAGCAAAAATTCCTCACCACCCCAGCGACTCAGAGTATCGTTATCCTGCAGTTGTGAACTAACGCAGGCTGCAAACCCAGTCAGTACCTCATCGCCGATGGCGTGGCCATACAGATCATTGATTCGCTTGAAATGATCAAGATCAAACATCACCACTGACACCGGCCGACCATGACGCAGTGCCTGAGCCCATGCATCCTGCAGCAGAGGCATGATACCGTGCCTATTCACCGTACCAGTAAGAGCGTCAGTTACAACAAGACGTTCGATGCGCGCACGTAAACGCTCATGCATCAACAATACAAAACCACCAGTAACTAACATCGCCATCGCCAATTGAAATACCAATACTGGTGCACGGAGTCCATCGCTTAGATTTTGTGAGGAGCTAGGCGGCATATCGACATCGCTCCATGTCAGCAATAAACCCAATCGCATTACCAGCGAAATCAGCATCATCAAGGCAATCAGCCGAGCACCCAAAAACCGCAGTAACGGCCTTAATACCCAAAGTGTGATCGCCGAGTAACCCATGGCCATGACACTGAATAGAAACATCTTATGCGAAAGCGATTCCAGCGGTAAGGCAAGCAGGTACAACAGTAGAGCCGAGCCCAAGGCTTGCGCAACCACCAAGATCGGACGCGCAGGATGACCCGCCACACTGCGCAATGCTTGCACATGAGCAACCAGACCTATGACTCCAAGACAGCCCGCAACACTGGTAAAGTCCCTCCCCATTGTAAATGGCAAACCGAGCAGTGTAGCGACGGCCGCACACCGGCCCATTGCAAGCACAATATCGCCAAACACCCAGGTTCCAATCCCACGGGCATCATTCCCCATACCAATGCGAGACAACAGCAACACGGCCGCCAGAGCGAGTGATGTTATTGCATTAGTGAGTAGCAGAGAAGCAGGATCAAGAGTCAAGGTAGCGATCCTTGGATACCATGACCTCGGAAAAGGTTATAAACGGACATGACTTCCGGAGGGTATTTGCCGAAGTTAATTGGACGGCTGATGTCTTCTTCGTCACAGTTGTTGTTTTGATCCCAATAAGGAGAAACTCAAATCACCACATGCGCAATAGAGTAACAATAAGATTACTGATGGATCTAATATTAGACGTTAAAACTTCAATTTCCACTACCGACACTGTTCACGAACCACTCACCTTCGTAATCTGTAAACTGCGAAGCACCCACGATCCTTTTGCCAACCTTCCAGCATCCGTTTAGGCAAAACTCGCGGAAGACTGATAAAGAGCCAAGATCTACGGATTGATTAGATGCACAAAAAAGCCCGCTCTCGTTGCCAATAGCGGGCTTCTTCTTTACTTAATCGGTGTTTCGATTAAGCGTTTTTCAGGAAGTCCTGAGCAAACTTCTGCAATACACCGCCAGCGTCGTAGGTGATTACTTCGTCTGCGGTATCCAAACGACAGGTCATTGGCACTTCGACGACTTCGCCGTTTTTACGGGTAATAACCAAAGTAAGATCACAGCGCGCTGAGCGCTCGCCGATGACGTCGTAAGTTTCCGTGCCATCAAGGCCGAGCGTTTTACGGGTTGTACCCGGTTTAAACTCCAGCGGCAACACGCCCATACCAATCAGGTTGGTACGGTGAATACGTTCAAAACCTTCGGCGGCAATGGCTTCTACACCGGCTAAGCGCACACCTTTGGCGGCCCAGTCGCGTGACGAACCTTGGCCATAGTCGGCGCCAGCGACGATAATCAGTGGCTGTTTGCGTTCCATGTAGGTTTCAATCGCTTCCCACATACGGGTGACCTTGCCTTCCGGTTCGATACGCGCCAACGAGCCTTGTTGCACGTTGCCGTTATCGTCCAGCACCATTTCGTTCAGCAATTTCGGGTTAGCAAAGGTTGCACGCTGTGCGGTTAAGTGGTCACCACGATGAGTTGCGTAAGAGTTAAAGTCTTCTTCCGGTACGCCCATTTTGTGTAGGTATTCGCCAGCCGCACTATTCATCAAGATCGCGTTTGATGGCGACAAGTGATCGGTGGTGATATTGTCTGGCAGCACTGCCAAAGGACGCATGCCTTTTAGGCTGCGCTCGCCTGCTAAGGCTCCTTCCCAATATGGAGGACGACGAATATAGGTACTCATTGGGCGCCAGTCGTACAGTGGGCTATCGGCCTTTTTAAACTCGCCTAAATCAAACATAGGAATATAGATTTCGCGGAATTGTTCTGGCTTAACGCTGGCTTTAACAATAGCGTCGATTTCTTCATCGGATGGCCAGATATCTTTCAAGCGTATTTCTTTGCCATCGACCACCGCCAATACGTCTTGTTCGATATCAAAGCGGATAGTACCGGCAATAGCATAAGCAACAACCAGTGGCGGCGATGCTAAGAAAGCTTGTTTCGCATACGGATGAATACGGCCATCGAAGTTACGGTTGCCCGATAACACGGCGGTGGCGTACAAATCGCGGTCGATAATTTCTTGCTGGATTACAGGATCAAGCGCACCCGACATACCATTACAGGTAGTACAAGCGAAGGCGACAATACCGAAGCCGAGCTTTTCTAATTCAGGTAATAAGCCAGAATCTTTTAAGTACAACTCAGCAACTTTAGAGCCCGGTGCAAATGATGATTTAACCCAAGGCTTACGCACTAAGCCCAGTTCGTTGGCTTTTTTCGCCAACAAGCCTGCCGCCACAACGTTGCGCGGGTTCGAGGTGTTGGTGCATGAGGTGATCGCCGCAATAATGACTGCGCCATCCGGCATAAGACCTTGCGCTTCCTCTGCTTGAGCGGATGCCAAGTTGCCAGATATACCTTTCGCCGCAAGATCGGCAGTCGATACGCGCGCATGCGGATTGGACGGGCCTGCAATGTTGCGACCCACGCTTGATAGATCAAAACTCAATACGCGTTCGTACTCGGCGGTTTTAAGATCATCAGCCCAAAGGCCAGTTTCTTTCGCAAACGCTTCAACCAGAGCAACTTGTTCAGGCTCGCGGCCTGTTAGCGTTAAGTACTCGATGGTTTGTTCGTCAATTGAGAACATAGCAGCAGTTGCGCCATATTCTGGTGTCATATTGGAGATAGTTGCACGGTCGCCAATGGTTAAGCTTGATGCGCCTTCACCATAAAACTCTAAATAGGCCCCCACCACACGTTCTTTACGCAAAAATTCGGTTAGCGCTAATACAATGTCGGTTGCGGTAATGCCAGGCTGACGTTTGCCGGTTAGCTCAACACCGACGATGTCTGGAAGACGCATCATGGATGGATGACCGAGCATCACAGTTTCAGCTTCAAGACCACCAACACCCACAGAGATGACACCTAACGCATCTACGTGCGGTGTGTGCGAGTCAGTGCCGACACAGGTGTCTGGATAGGCAACGCCATCGCGCGCTTGCACTACAGGTGACATTTTCTCTAGGTTGATTTGGTGCATAATGCCGTTACCGGCAGGGATAACGTCGACGTTATCGAATGCGGTTTTGGTCCATTCGATAAAGTGGAAACGGTCTTCGTTGCGGCGCTCTTCAATGTCGCGGTTTTTCTGGAAAGCATCAGGATCAAAACCACCGCACTCAACAGCCAACGAGTGGTCGACAATCAGCTGAGTTTGTACCACTGGATTTACTTTTGATGGATCACCACCCTGCTCGGCGATGGCATCACGCAAGCCCGCTAAGTCGACCAAAGCGGTTTGACCTAAGATATCGTGAGTTACAACACGCGCTGGGTACCAAGGAAAATCCAGATCGCGCTTGCGATCAATTAACTGAACCAAAGATTCGGTTAACACCGCTGGATCGCAGCGACGAACTAACTGCTCGGCCAAAATACGCGAAGTGTATGGCAATTTGGCGTAAGCGCCTGGTTTAATCGCATCAACGGCTGCGCGAGTGTCATAGTATTCCAGCACACTATTCGGCAGCGGTTTGCGAAACTCAGTATTCATGTTGATCATGATGATCTCTCTCAAAATCTTTTAAGGTCGTAATAGCGGCTGCGATACGAGCGTCCGCAGCCCTAACATTCAATATTGCTTGCTAATTAACGCGCGCTAATCGCCGGTACTGAACGCGGCTCAACACCGACATAATCAGCGCTTGGGCGGATGATGCGGTTATCGGCGCGCTGTTCCATAACGTGTGCCGCCCAACCCGTGAGGCGGCTGCAGACGAAAATCGGGGTAAACAACTTGGTTGGAATACCCATGTAGTTGTAAGCCGAAGCATGGAAGAAGTCGGCATTACAGAACAATTTCTTCTCGCGCCACATCACGGCTTCGCAACGTACAGAGATGTCATACAGAGAGGAGTTGCCATTTTCTTGTGCCAACTTCTCAGACCACACCTTAATAATGTCGTTACGTGGGTCAGATACGCTGTAAATCGCGTGACCAAAGCCCATGATTTTTTCTTTGCGAGACAACATGCCCAACAGGGTTTCTTCAGCGTGATCAGGGTTTTGCATACCTTCGATCAGTTCCATCGCCGCTTCGTTTGCACCACCGTGCAACGGGCCGCGCAAAGAACCAATTGCCGCAGTAACGCAAGAGTGAATGTCACTCAGGGTTGATGCACATACGCGCGCGGTAAAGGTGGAGGCGTTGAATTCGTGTTCAGCATACAAAATCAAAGATACGTTCATCACTTGCTCGTGCAGTGCGCTTGGCTTTTTGCCATGCAATAAATGCAAGAAGTGAGCGCCGATAGTGTCGTCGTCCGTTTCGGTTTCGATGCGCACACCATCGTGCGAAAAGCGATACCAGTAATTAATAATGGATGGGAAAGCCGCCAGCATACGGTCGGTCATATCTTGTTGTTGATCAAAGCTTTCTTCGGTTTCTAGATTACCCAATACCGAACAGCCGGTACGAATAACATCCATTGGATGCGCAGTTGCAGGAATGCGTTCAAGCACTTCTTTCAAAGCTTGCGGCAAGCCACGCATAGCTTTCAACTTAGTTTGATAATCGCTTAGCTCAGCTTGAGTAGGCAACTCGCCTTTCAGAATCAGATAAGCAACCTCTTCAAAAATGCAGTTGTTCGCTAAGTCTTTAACATCGTAGCCACGGTACGTTAAACCTGAACCTGATTTACCTACCGTCGATAATGCAGTTTTACCAGCAACCTGACCGCGCAAACCCGCGCCAGATAATTGTTTTGCTTCAGCCATGTATGTGTCTCCAAATCGATAATTGAAAATGTATCCGAAGTATGAGGCTCGACGTAGTGCCAACCCCTACTTCTTAATTACTTGTTTTTGCCTTCAGCAAAAAGCGCGTCCAACTTCTGTTCGAAGTCGTGGTAGTTCAAGTAATCGTACAGTTCCATACGGGTTTGCATTAGATCAACCACTTTTTTCTGGTCGCCTTCAGCAAGAATGCTTTTATATACCGTTTCCGCGGCTTTATTCATTGCGCGGAATGCACTCAATGGATACAAAACCATAGCAGCGCCCCACTCGCCCAACTGTTCGCGATTCCACAATTCGGTTTGGCCGAACTCAGTGATGTTTGCCAACAACGGCACATCAATCGCTGCAGCAAACTTACGGTAATCTTCTTCAGTCTTAATCGCTTCAGCGAAGATGCCATCAGCACCAGCAGCAACACAGGCTTGAGCACGAGTGATCGCAGCTTCTAGACCTTCTTGAGCAAATGCATCGGTACGCGCCATGATAAAGAAGCTAGGATCGATGCGCGCATCCACCGCTGCTTTGATACGGTCAACCATTTCGTTTTCAGACACGATTTCTTTGTTAGGGCGATGACCACAACGCTTTTGTGCTACCTGATCTTCAATATGAACCGCGGCTGCGCCCGCTTTTTCCATCTGCTGAATAGTACGAGCAATATTGAAAGCCCCGCCCCAACCCGTATCGATATCAACCAGCAACGGCAGAGATGAAGCTGCAGTAATGCGACGAACATCTTCAACAACATCATTCAGAGAGGTCATACCAAGGTCAGGCAAACCATAAGAAGCGTTAGCAACACCGCCACCGGAAAGGTAGATAGCTTGATGACCAATGCGTTCTGCCATCATGGCGGCATAGGCATTGATAGTGCCAACAATTTGCAATGGCTTATTGTCTTCTAGCGCTTTACGAAATTTTTGACCAGGTGTCATTCCAAGAGTCATGAGCGACCCTCCTCTTGTGCAAGTAGTATTTCAAGATTATTCAACGACGCCTGAATGTGGCGACGCATAAGTAATTCGGCAAGTTCCGCATCTCGACCAGCAATAGCCTCAACAATACGCTGGTGCTCTAGCAAAGCCTGCTGCGGACGCTTACTGCTGGTACTGGTTTGATAGCGATACATACGTACGATGTGATAGAGATCACCGCATAGCATCTGATGAAGACGATGATTCTTACTACCTTTGATAATACGGTAATGAAAATCAAGATCACCGGCTTTTTGGTAATAGCTCTGGCCTTGTTCAGCCGCAATGGAGTCTGCGTGCTCGCGCAGTAATCCATGAAGCTCGTCAATTTCGACATCGGTCATACGCTCAGCCGCCAGCCTGCAAGCCATGCCCTCGAGCTCTAAGCGGACTTCATAAATATCTTTGAGTTCTTGCAGACTAAGCGAAACAACGCGAGCACCCGCATGAGGGATGCGAACAACAAGATTGCGAGCTTCAAGCTTTTGAATGGCTTCACGCATAGGAGCGCGACTGCCGCCATAGCGTTCAACTAAATTCTGCTCCGACAAGCGCTCACCAGGACGTAATTCACCGCGAACAATGGCAGTCGCCAGCTCGGTAAATACTTTTTCTGCTAAGGTTAGAGCGATATCAGTCACGCGTATAATTTCTCCAGTTGTCGACAAACTAGTAAAAACTGACGCTAGATTACGCCTTTATCTCGAATTTTCAACTCGAAAAACGTAACGATTGTATACAATCCAAAGGCTTCCTCTTATTTCGTTGCTACAAATATGATCAGTAAGTACAGTGCTGGCCTAGTTGGAATGCATCAATAAGGGTTAGCAACATGCCATCGAACGAACGCATTGCCATTATCGGTTCAGGCATTGCAGGATTAAGCGCCGCTTGGCTCTTGTGCAAAGATCATCAAATTACCTTGTATGAAAAAGCCAGTAAGGCTGGGATGGGTATCTACAGTGTCAAAGCACCCAGCTGCAACAAGACCGTCGACATACCGCTAAGGGTATTTACCCCTGCCTACTACCCTCACCTGCTTGAATTGTATGCAAGAGCGGGAGTGGTCACCGAGAAAACGAACCATTCAGCAGCTTATGCGGATGAAAATAATCGTCTGTTTTTTCACTACGGCAACCTGTTATTAGGCGGTAAAAGCCTGAGCTTCCCGAAGCACCTGCCCCTAATTTACTACGCCTTCATGTAACAACCTTTCAAACACTGCACGCAAACAAAGACAATACTGCCCTATGCCAGCTAAATTTCGACGAGTTTTTAACACAAACAGATCTCTGTAATGACTTTACCAAACGCATACTCCTACCCGCGCTTGCGACTGTTTGCACTTGTGATTACCAAGATGTACTTAACTACCCCGCTGATATCATCATTAAATATTTGACCTGCGGCGTTATGGAAGACGGACTACTGCGCGCCGTTGATGGTGTAGATGATGTGATTACCAAGCTGCTCGACCCAAGCGTGAACCTGAAACCAATATAGTCATTAATAAAATTGAGCGCTCTGAAAATGGTGTTGAGATTCACACCAACGACAACACAGAAAGCTATGACCGCATTATTATTGCAACGCAACCTCACCATGCCGCCCTATTGCTCGGCGATTCCCAGCAATCGTCGTTACTCGCACAAGTCCCTATCGCCCAATCGCGAATGATAGTTCACACGGATGCAAATTTATTGCCTCCAAGCCTTCTACCACTGGCACCAGTAACTTACTACTTAGAAGAAGACGCTTCGCGTCCGGAGGCAGCCGTTCACTTAAACAAAGCAATTACTGAGCTCGATTGCCCAACCCCACTATTTCAAACATGGAATCCGCTGCGAACTCCGGCAGATGGCAGCATGCTAGCCGATGTGAAGTTCGATCGCCCAATTTTGACGAAGCAAAGCCGACAGGTAATCACAGCTCTGCGCGAACAATCGGCATCAGAACGCATATTGCTAACGGGCTCCTACCTCTGCGATGGCATTCCGCTACTCGACGGCGCAGTGCAGTCATCACTGCGTATCGCAAAACTTCTTAATAGCTCCCGAGCTTGGTAATCGCCCATAAAAAAAACCGGCTATCGCCGGTTTTTTTTGACTCGCTTAATCTTTACCGCTCATTACTCAGGCATTGAAAGCGCCTTAGGAGAAACGATCACACCATTGTTATCAGCGTACACAAACTGGCCAGGCACAAACTCAACGCCGCCGAATTTAACAGTTACGTTTACATCACCTAAGCCACGCTTATCCGTTTTTAATGGATTAGTTCCCAACGCTTGAACGCCAAGTTCTGTTTCCATAATGGCATCAACGTCACGAATACAACCATAGATGATCAGGCCTTCCCAGCCATTTTTAGCGGCTTTCTCCGCCAGCATGTCACCCAAAAGCGCGTGGCGCATAGAACCGCCACCATCAACAACCATGACCTTGCCTTTACCGTCGGTATCAACCAACTCTTTCACTTTAGAGTTATCTTCAAAGCACTTAACGGTAACAATTTCACCACCAAAGGATTCGTGTAAACCATAATTATTGAACATAGGTTCAACCACTTGAACTAGGTCTGGGTATTCATCACATAGATCAGGAGTTAGGTAATGATTCATATGTAAGTCCTTAATTTAAAAGAGAATTAATATCGCCAACGTTATAACGAAAAATTCCGTTAGGCGCTAGCGGTGTCTGCATTGCCATTGCCCGAGCAACCGCTTCGCCCGGCAACGATTGATAAGTACCCCAACACTTCACAGTTAGTAGTCGGGCTGCCAACCACTCAACTGGACGGCTCGATTCACGCGCCCCATAAATAACAGACGGCTGCCAAAACATCAGCGAATCAAAACCAATGGCCTCTACATCTTTTTCCATCTCGCCCTTCACACGACTGTAGAAAAATGATGACCGGACAGATGCGCCAAGCGCACTCACGACAGCTGCAGCATTAGCACCTGCTGCCCTTGCCCATTCCGCACAGCGAACAACAAGATGATGATCGACCACCTGCAGCCCTGCCTTGCCCGATACCTTTTGAGTCGTGCCTAACGCGCAGTAGAAATCATCTATATGCTCAATCGCTGGCCGATCAAGCGCCGCAAATGTTTTAGCAATTACCTTTTCGTGAGCTTTGATACCTTCTACTCGACGGGCTAATACGATAATGCGCTGATACCGATCCGACTCAATTAAATGGCTCAGTAGATGGGAACCTACCAAGCCCGTAGCACCAACAATTAACGCCGTTTTAGCCTGCACTTCAGGCATAAGCACTGAGCCAACGCGAAATCAGTGGCCATACGTCTTTTTCGGCTGGACGACTAACCACCATATCGATATGGCCATAGTCTTCTGAAAAACCGTTAGCCTTACTGAGTAAAACATCCTCTTTAGGACCACCGTATTGGCGATAAAAACGCTGGCAATATTTGGCAGGATCCGTGGTATCGGCAACACCAGACAGCCCGAGCAAGGGTGTTGACGACAAACGCCAAACCGGCAACAAATCTTTTGCTTGTGCCTTCCAGCGACCAAACCAATCTTGGCGCGCCAAGTATTCGTTAATGACGCCGGCCGGTTCATTTTCTGGGCCGATCCGCAACTGACGCCCATCCAATTCTTGACGAAATGAGACGATTCGACGCAGCACAAAACCAACGCCAGGAAACCACAAGTACCAAGGGCGCATTACCATCTGAGAACCAATAAGCACAATACCTGAAGGCTTTTGCGGTAACGCTCGCGCCGCCAGTGCAGTGGCTATCATGCCACCACCCAGTGAATGTCCGATCCAAGCTGGCGTTCTGCCAGTTTGTTCGGCAACAAAGGCTTGTGCAGCAGGCAAATCGTACAAGGCATAACGCTCAACAGAGTTATTCACGTAATCTTGGTTACGCGGCGACAAGCCGTGTCCGCGATGTTCCAAGAGCCATACATCAAAGCCCTCATCCAACAAAAACCTAGCCAAGCCCTGACCACTTCGTGACAACCAAAAGCCACGATTGGTGAAACTACCGTGCACTAAGATCAACGGCAGTCCGGAATGACTGACATCTTGACGCCCGAGACGAGAAATAGCGATTTGCACACTATGGTCAGGATCAAGATTGTGCTTGATCAAATACGTATCTTCCGTGATAGCTCCGACACAATCTGCTTTTAGCAAAGAGACCGGAAATAGTTCGCTGCTGCTTTTCATTTAGCCCTGCTTACCTGCAAGAAAAAACCACGTATCCAAAACTGAATCTGGGTTCAATGAGATACTGTCGATTCCGTGATCCATTAACCACTTAGCAAAATCAGGATGATCCGATGGGCCCTGACCGCAAATACCTATGTACTTGCCCGCTTTTTTACAAGCGTTAATGGCATTTTCCAACAAGGCCAAAATAGCCTCATTACGCTCGTCAAATAAGTGCGCGATAATACCGGAGTCGCGATCTAGCCCCAATGTCAGCTGGGTTAAATCGTTCGATCCAACTGAAAATCCATCGAAGTGCTCTAGGAACTTGTCCGCCAAAATCGCATTAGCTGGTAGCTCGCACATCATGATCAACCGCAAACCATTCTCGCCGCGGCGTAAACCGTTTTCAGCCAGCAGCTCGACTACCTGCTCAGCCTCGCCAACAGTGCGAACAAACGGCACCATAATCTCGACATTGGTAAAACCCATTTCGTCGCGGACTTTACGCATAGCTCGGCACTCAAGCTCGAAACAATCGCGGAAGTTTTTAGATATGTAACGAGACGCACCACGGAAGCCCAGCATTGGGTTTTCTTCCTCTGGCTCGTATAACCGACCGCCAATGAGGTTAGCGTATTCGTTCGACTTGAAGTCTGACAAGCGAACAATCACTCGCTTTGGCCAGAATGCAGCTGCAAGAGTCGAAATACCCTCGACCAGCTTCTCAACGTAAAACTCAACTGGGCCAGCATAGCCCGATATGCGTCGTTCAACGGTTGGACGCAATTCATCGGGCAACTGGTCGAAGTTCAGCAGCGCTTTAGGATGCACGCCGATCATGCGGTTAATAATGAACTCCAAACGCGCCAAACCAACGCCAGCATTTGGCAAGGATTGGAAGTCGAAGGCACGGTCAGGATTGCCGACGTTCATCATAATTTTCAGATCAAGATCTGGCATAGATTCAACGCTATTCGTACGCACGTCAAAATCCAATGCGCCTTCGTAGACAAACCCCGTATCACCCTCTGCGCAAGATACTGTTACTTCATCGCCATCTTTGAGCTTTTCAGTCGCATCTTCACAACCAACCACTGCCGGGATGCCAAGTTCGCGCGCGATAATCGCTGCATGACAAGTACGTCCACCACGGTTAGTAACAATAGCGGCTGAGCGCTTCATTACAGGCTCCCAATCAGGGTCCGTCATATCAGCAACCAGAACTTCGCCGTCCTGCACCATATCCATGTCGTCAATGTTACGGACTACACGAACACGCCCCTTACCAATACGATGACCAATGCTGCGACCTTCTGCCAAAACGTTACCTGTTTCTTTCAACAAGTAACGCTCCATAACGGTTTTACTGGCGCGACTTTTAACCGTCTCTGGACGAGCTTGGACGATATAAAGTTGACCATCGTCACCGTCTTTCGCCCATTCGATATCCATTGGACGGCCATAATGACGCTCGATAATCATCGCTTGCTTAGCGAGCGTTTCAGCCTCGGCATCTGTTACCGAAAAAACTTGGCGCAATTCTCGATCGACACGCTGAGTCTCAACTGAGTTGCCGACTGACGCATCCGCGCTGTACACCATTTTAATCGCTTTGCCACCTAAATTACGCCGCAGTATCGCTGGCCGACCAGCATCAAGGTTGGCTTTATGAACATAGAATTCATCGGGGTTAACAGCCCCTTGTACGACGGTTTCACCTAAGCCATAGGATGAAGTGACGAATACAACTTGGTCGAAGCCGGATTCTGTATCAAGGGTAAACATCACACCGCTGGATGCCGTCTCACTGCGTACCATGCGTTGAATGCCTGCGGATAGTGCGACTTTATGATGATCGAAACCCTGATGCTCGCGATAAGCAATCGCGCGATCATTGAATAGAGAAGCAAATACATCTCGAATTGCGTGGAGAACGTTCTCAACACCAACAATATTCAAGTGTGTTTCTTGCTGACCAGCAAATGAGGCGTCGGGTAAATCCTCTGCTGTGGCGGAAGAGCGAACCGCTAAGGCCACCGTTTCATTACCTTCTTGCAGCTCAATCAGCGCTTTGCGCACCGCGGCCTCTAATGCTGGAGGTAATGGCGCTTCGTGAATCCATTGGCGTATTTGCTCGCCTGTCGTCGTCAACGCTGGAATATCGTTAACATCCAAACCCGCAAGCGCCTGCGCAATTCGACCATCCAGACCTTCGTAGCTTAAAAACTCTCGATAGGCGTCCGCAGTTGTGGCGAATCCGTTTGGAACCGATACTCCAGCGTTGGTGAGATTACTGATCATTTCCCCGAGAGATGCATTCTTGCCACCCACTCGTTCAACATCTCCAATGGAAACCTGATCGAACCTAAGTACGTAATCGGTCAACGCGTTTCTCCTCTGCCTTTTAACGTGGGGTCTAATCGCCTATAGTGGCGACTGCGTAATACTAAGTGCACACCAGATAAATTTCCATATGAAGCGATACGCCTACTTTATTTCCGACGGTACCGGCATCACTGCTGAAACTCTGGGCAACAGCCTGCTTTCACAGTTTGATAAAATACAATTTGAACGCGTCACTCTGCCTTACATCGACTCAGTTGAAAAGGCCGAGGCCGCCGTGGCTAAAATAAACCAAGCTGCCATAGACTCTGAGTCATCTGCGATTGTGTTTGACACTATCGTCGATAAAAACATCCGCGCAATTATCGATACTGCCGATGCATTCAAAGTTGACATATTTGCAGCGTTTTTAGCTCCGTTAGAGCGCGAACTCAACGTCGACTCGTGCTATACCGTTGGCAAATCACACTCACCGACGGATTCGGCCAATTATCTCAGTCGAATCGACGCAGTCAACTTCGCGCTCGATAACGATGATGGTGCTAAGACTCGACATTATGAAGAAGCTGACATCATTTTAATCGGGGTCTCACGATCAGGAAAAACACCAACCTGCCTCTATTTGGCGATGCAGTTTGGCATAAAAGCCGCCAATTACCCTCTAACAGAGGATGATATGGCAGACTTATCTTTGCCGGCGTTTTTACAAATGCACAAGCATAAGTTATTTGGCTTAACCATTGATCCCGATAGACTATCTGCAATTCGTAATGAAAGACGAGCTAACAGCCGCTACGCGTCATTGAAGCAATGTTATCACGAAGTGGACGAGGTGGAGCTGCTATATCAACGTGAACAGATTCAATCAATTAGCACTACAGATAAATCCATTGAAGAAATTTCGACGCGAATTATGGCGCTGGCTGGTCTGCAACGCCGCCTTCAGAGCTAGCTCGCTCATTCATATGCCGTGCAATCCAGCGCGGCTTCATAAACACCAAGCTGTGATCAGCATTGGGGACTGCGTAGTACGTCCAGTCATTCGCATTTTCGGCTAACAAACGATGACGACCATGCATGGAGGCATAGCTCAACTCACCAACAAAGCTTGCGCCAGAAACCTTAGGCATCCAACGGGTAAAAATACCAGCACCACGCAACAAAGCATCACTAACAGCATGCAACGCCTGAGCAAAACCCTGCGACTCGCCCATCAAGCGCTGCACTGTAATTTCGTCCGCGCGACCGCGCTTTAAACGGTGAGGTGATACCAAATCTAGAAATTCAAAAAAAGGAACACTGTCATCCGGCGCTTCAGCAATATGCTCCGCGACGCGAATATACTCCTCGCCACGCTGCCGTAGCTCAACAGCATCACCCGAAAAGAGCATCGCCGGCTCGATTAAAAAACAATGCCCAATAGTAAAATCACCCAGCAAGTCAGCCGTCACCAAGCCGCCAAAACTATACCCGGCAATATCAAAACAATCCCAATCCAGAGCAACTAACAACTCTCGAATTGCTTCCACGTAATCGGCGACTACGGGCCAAGGCTTATGCCCTATAAATTTACTAGCCCCCATACCGGGCAAATCAGGAATTAAGACCTCGTCCCACTCACTCAAGTAATTAGCGATAAAGGTCCAAGTAAGCTCACCGGCAACACCAGCACCATGCAATAGAACTAGACGCCGATGTTTTTTCGATTCGTGCGGGTACTGCAATAACGCGGCATGAATATCCGCAACCGCCGTGCGGATATTAATCGGGTGATGTTCCATCGGCCCACTTAACTTCTAATGACATGGTTTTTGTTGTGGCACCATCGAGGTAAATGATCATGGCCGCCACATCAGCATCCTCAAGCAAAATACGAGTCTCCTGATAAGCAACACTGTGCCAATTCTCTGGATACTCATGCAGACCCAATTTATTGTCAAAATAAAGGGGCTTCAAATCACTATTTAAAGCAATAATTGACGCCTCTACCGGCTCACCTCGAACACGCAAAACCACAAAACGCTGACCGGAAGTTTTCTTTCCCGCCTTACCTATTCGCACATACCAAGCAGGACGATCTCCTTGCTTCAATGCAAACGGCATAAGCAAATCAGGATCAGGATACATGCGAGATTTAAAGGGTGTCAGGGCATCAATAAATGCTTGCTCATACATATTGCAGCAGGCGCCATCCTGTACCTTTTCATCTAAACGAAATGGCGGGGCAAATATATGATCATGACTCTCGGTAACGCCCTGGGCCGCCTCCTCTTCGTCTTCCAGACCTTCAGGATGCATCTCCGTATGAACAATACCAGCCTCATCAATCCAAATATAAAAAGGTGGCTTATCTTCTAAATCTTGTTTTTGCTGAATTTTGAGCTCGTCTTCCGACAAATACTGAGTATCGTCGCCGGGCAACTTTGGAATATCTCCACCCACAACCGGCGCAGGCATATCTTTCTTCGCGCTCGATTTGTCAGCTGAAGTATCTTTAGGAACAACACTATTGTGGATGCGACCTTCTGCATCAATCCAAGTGTAATACTCATCTTCGGCATATGCCGAAGATGAGCAAATAATAGCTAATACTATTAGAACTTGGTGCGGAAGCTGATACCAGCGGCGCCAATGGTTAGCTTGGTGTCGATATCCAGACCTGGATACGGGTTGGTCACAACACATGTTAAACAGTTCCGGTTAAGTGAATTACTTGAATTAGGATAGTCATCAAAATTCTCAGCATTTTGTGGATCAGCACGGATATGCTGAACTGACTTCATAAAGCTCAAAGACAAGTCTACAACAGTATCCAAGTCCCACTGGTAACCTAAACCAACGCTGTACAACCGTGCAAAGCCAATAGGAGCCTGCAGACTACGAGAGTCGTCTGGAATAGAACTCTTACGAGGCTCCAAACCTGCACGTAGCTGAATACGTGAGTTAAGATCCCAGGAAGTACCAATCTTGTAGTTCCACACACTCTTAAAGTTTAACGGCATCGTCAGCGTAGAGGACGTCACCAAATCAGGAGATAAGGTTCTTGCTGTCGATAAAAAGCTCACGTCACGGTCAAACTCAAAATACAGCTCATCCCACTTATCGTAGTCGGTCCAACCCAAGTCTAAGTTTAGATGAAAAACATCAAAATACTGGAATGCCACACCGGCCTGAAAATGCTGAGGATATGTCAGTTCGGTAGTAACAAAACCTCGCTCTCGCTTATTACCCGTAGGCAATGAGAATATCGCCCCACCAATAGCACCAATAATAGACGACCTAAAATTACGGAAGAAATCCGCAAATTCATCGGTATATTCCAAGTCATAATCGCCTTTCAATTGGCTCGTTGCTTCACTTTGATAGCCCACGCCAAACTTGAACCAGCCATTCGGCTCCCACAACAAACCAAGGTTAAATGAAGGTGACAGACTCTCAGTAGTATTAATTTTCAACACACCAACATCGTCATACGGACCAACATTACCGCCACATAGCGTCAATAAAGGCGCCAGCGGATCGTTACCGGTAGGCTCACCCGTCTCAGCATCAAAACACCCAAACGCATCTTGAAGCTCCTCAAGCACGCCGACCAGAATGTTAGGTGCGCGAATATCTTGCTCAAGTGCAACCGCCTGATGCGAAAACAGCAGACCTGCGCCCACAGAAAACTCATCAGTCACCTTGTAACCAAATGATGGAGACAAATAAGTTAAGCGCTGAAGTGCAATCGTTTTAGCCTGATAGCGCCCTGGATCATCATCACCCTTTGAAAAGCCGGCAGCCATTGGCGCATAAACAGCGTTCGCAAATGTGAATTTAGAGCCCGGTGGATTAATAGATATACCGGCCGAAGGCAACGCCAACACAGGTAAAGGAACGCCAACCAAACCATATCCGGGGATATAAATAGCCACATCAGCATGGCTATTGCCTTCATTCAAAACTGGGTCTTCATGTATAGGCAAAAGCCCAGATTCGGTATCGTCATATCCTTTAGGCAGCGCAAAAGAAGCCTCAGAACGCAACATAACACCCTGTAACTGAACCTGAACCTGACGCCCTTCCAGCTTCGTCAAACCGGCGGGGTTGAAGTGAATATCCATGATACCAGTTGGATCAGCAGTCACTGCGTTACCCAACGACATTGCCTTGGTATCAATAAACAGGTTCTGTACGAGTTCTGCTTTTGCAAGACTCGGTACTAACAATGCCACCAACAGTAAAATTCGCATATTGTGTCGCCATAACCTTGTCATTTTTATAGTTTTATTAGCCATGACTGGTTAGTTACCAGCAGAAGGTTTAATGCCCTCGACATCAATCGGTAGAGACAAACCAAGCAAAATATCGGGGGATAGCTCTGTCATACCAAAACCAACGTTTACGTTAGCAATTGTTTTTGGAGACACCCGCACACCAAGCGCAAAGTTCATAATACCGCTCATTTGACTGCCTGATACTGAACTAACAGTTGAACCCGTAGCAGTATCATATAATTCAAAACGCGATTGATCATTAAACGACCCTTGGAATGAAGCGCTCAAAGATACGTCGTACGACAACGAATAAGCAAAGCCCATAGAAAAGGATAAGCTACTGCCAGAATGCACTTCACGAAGAATCGAACTACCGCGGCGTTGATTTAGATCGGTTAATGGCAGCGTGTAGCCATAACTTAACGAGCCGAATAGAACCACTGGATCAAGAACCTTAGAAGCACTCACCCCGCCACTCAAACCCCAAGTACCGGAACCAGTCGGCAAGCTTTTCGTTTCATCTATTTCATAGGGACTATCACCTGTAGGCAAGCGTAACGTTGCAAAGTAGGTCTGACTAATTTTGCCTGGAACATATTCAAATGGCTGCCAACGAACCGTACCTGAAAGATCACCTACGCCATAGGCAGTAAGCTCATCTTCTGTCTCGAACTTCGCAATCAGCGGTAAACGACCACCAATTGTCACGTTATTCATCAAGCCATAATCCAATGAAAACGAGTTCGTCATGGTATGGCTAGCCACAGGACTCACATTTGCACTGCTAATTGTAGAGTCGCCAGTTACCTGACCTTCGCTATCAACATTGGGGGTAATCGTCAAATCAATCCGCTGATCGCCGTAGTAGCTGTAATCAAAGTTGTAGTTAACGGAAACGCCGCCACGTTTCAACATCGAATAATTCTTTTCTGCTGCCTCGAAAACCTGCTCAAGTGCCTTTTCAGTATCAGCGTCGTTATCCTGCTTGGTGAGGGCTTCACGTGCCTTATCCATATCGGCTGCTTCATCAGCAACAACTGCACTGGCAAATGCCAACAATAAGGGGATCGAAATTAGTTTGGTACGAATCAACATGGAAATTCCTTAATTCTTTATCGTTATTATTTTCTGCGGAAGCGAAGGTGCTTCTCAATTACATCTGAGCGATCAGTGGCAACATATGTATTGAAGTCATCCGGATCGGCACCATCAGCCTTCGTTTCTACGAGAACCTCGTAGACGATATTTCCGTCCTCATTTCTTACTGCCTTACCGTCAGCATCTAACTTAGGTCCAAAGCTCGTCTGAGCATTGTCTTTCATCGCGTAAATCTGATTGCTAATCGTATGCTCGCTACGAATTTGGAATTCCGGGAATTCACGGAAAGTATTTTCCGCAATAATATAATCAGAAACAAAACGCATATCTTCTTCGTGCAACTCTAGACCGGTTGCGGGTTTGTGGCCGTTCGGAAACACTATAAAAAGGACGTTATTGTCCCAAATTTCGAGAAATCTCGGCAACGTAAAACTTATATTCCCCAACGCTGGGTCAGCCACATAAACGCGCCCTTCATATACAGAACGAATCACAATGAAATGTTTGAAACCCGCATAGTGGATCGGCGCAATCGCAGGATGATCTAAAGCTATTAGATCCTCCTCTTCAGCCTTAAACCCGCCAGATGGATGTCCTAGCGCAGTTACCAAACGCTTCATATCGAGCAGTGAGAAACCGCGACGCTGAACGATGCGCTCGGTTTCGCCGAAGCGCAGCAAACCTTCCATCACTTGGCGCTCTTGGAAGTTTCTACCCAAGTAGTAATCCAACAAAGTTGTTAATGCAGCAGAGCCACAAGAATAATCATAGGCTTGACGTACCACGTTTTTAAAACGCTTAACGGAGAGTGGTTCTACGTTGACTACCTGATCTTGCTGATAATCTTCGTTTACCGCAACACGAACGATGGTATCGCCGGGCTGACGATCGTTCACGATGGCCAGTTCATGCACCATAGCAAACCCAATTAGTGATCCTAGAAGAATGACAAACACTACACGTAGGCCAAAGGCCCCTCCGTATTGTTATTATAATTTTGTTTAGTCATCTTACATGTTACATAAAATCACACTATCTACCAACCAAAAATGCGCCATCGGCGCACTTTTTTGTCTTATTTTAGGCATAAAAAAACCCGCCTAAGCGGGTTTTTCATTTCACCAGCAAATGATCTTAGTGACCAGATACAGTGATAGTCGCACCAGCCATTTGGATGTTGCTGATACCAACAGAACCAATTGATGGGCCTGCAGTAAATACGCCGGTAGTAGCGTCAGTTGTGCCGCCTAGAGTAACTGCACCTAGGGTCAAGTCACCAGCAATGCTGTTAACTTTGATGTTGAAGCCACTTGCATCGGCCCACATAGTGGTATCAACATCCACGTTCTGGCCGTCGTTATCAAAAGTGATACCGCTCACGCCAATTTGACCGTCAAGTGCAGACAAAGAACCGGCAGTAATCTTGAAAGAAGACTGAGAATCGATCACGGTCTTAGTGTCAGCAGTGAAATCACCAGCTGCATCATAAGTACCTTTACCGATAGTAGTGTTTGACACACCCAAATCCATTGACAAGCTCAAGCCTGAGATCAGATTACCAGAGTTAGCGCCAGCAGCGTTAACCAAATCAACCGAACCAACACCAATCTTAAGACCAGAAACAGCTTCAGTAGCAATATTCATGATACCGTCTGAAGTAATATCGATCTTATTTTTAATAGTCAGAGTACCAGAGTCAGTACCAACAGTAACAGTGCTTAGAGACAAGCTACCGCCATCAGCCACATCAGTATCAGTGTAAAGGATTTCACCAATAGAAATAGCGTTAGCGCCATCCAAGGTGATATCTAGGTTGATACCAGCCTGACCAGTCGCAGCAGACATAGTCGCTTCGTCCATCGATACCAACTCAGCGTTAGCAGCGAAAGATACTGCAGCGATAGATGCCGCTAGGGAAGCTTTTTTAAGAAATTTCATTTGTGCACACTCCTGATTATTTTTCTATTATGTCGGCCGCTGTGTGGGCGACCTATCATCAGTCTGCCAGATCTTCTTCAGTGAGTCACTGGAAACCGAATGACTTTATCAATGGGTTTCAATATTCTTAGCTTCGAGTTACCTCAGAAGCTGGATACCAATCTATTATGTGGCTTTAGTGTTGTCCACCACTTTTTTACAAAAAATTACGGAACATAGCCCTAAGAGCTCAAACAGTGCTAGAATCACCGCTCCAGCAGTGAAATAAAATCCTTAAAAATCAAATAGTTAAGCTCAATTCACAACCCTTGATTCTGGCATAAAATGACACACGACAAACTCCCCTTTACACCAGCTAAGTTGTTGAATTGTTTAAGCTTTCTTGAGCATCCGATTTTACTACTCAATGGCCTTAGTGGTGTAAATTACACTTCCTTGACGGTTGGCCAATCTTCCCCCCCCCCTAGATTCGCCATTTTGGGCCACAAGCCCTTAAAGTCCCTTAAGGTTGTTAAAGATACTGACTATTCCAGCCTTACTGTCTATCCAGACACGCAAACTAGTACGCACCTTGAGCAGCCAGAGCACTTTATCTCTGGCTGGGCCGGTATCATTCATTACCCTCAATCACACGCCAGTGAACCCGAGGGGCTATTCAACTACTACGATGCATCTATATACATAGATTTTGAAAGTGAAGAATGCTTCCTGCTAAGTCACTACCCACTGACTGAAGAGCGTAAAAAAGAACTAAGCCAACTTCGAGAGATCGAGCCACAAAAAACTGCAATAAATGCAAGAGAATGGACTCCGGGCTGGACTAAGCGTCAATACCAAGCAGCATTCGAGCGAGTTCAAGACTACCTGCTTGCTGGCGATTGCTATCAAGTTAACTTGGCTATGCCTTTCTTTTGCGGCGACGATCTAACAGATACCAATCCCCTCCCCTTATTAGAGGCATTCGACGCTCCTTTTTCCGGTTTTTTCAAAAACGATAGCTACTGGATTACGACAGTATCTCCAGAACGATTCGTTAAGGTAGAAAATGGCATCATTACTACCAGCCCAATAAAAGGTACTAGCCCTCGCCATCCAGACCCTAAATGTGACGAAGCAAATCGCAATCAGCTTCTCGCCAGCGAAAAAAATCAAGCAGAGAACTTGATGATTGTAGATTTGTTAAGAAACGATTTAAGTAGATCTGCGGAGCCTCACAGCGTGAAGGTTGAAAAACTATTTGCACTGGAGTCACATGCCAATGTGCACCATATGGTCAGTACCATTACTGCAAAACAGAAAGCGAGCCTTACCCCCATAGATGTTGTAAGAAATGCATTCCCGGGGGGCTCTATTACAGGCGCACCCAAAGTTCGAGCAATGCAGATCATCGAGGAACTTGAGCTACAAAACCGCGGGGCCTATTGCGGATCAATGGGATACTTTGATGATAGCGGTTTGACCGACTTCAATATTCTTATTCGGACGATTACGGCGACCAAAGATGGCGCTGTATGCTGGGGAGGCGGAGGAATCGTTGTCGACTCAACCATGGAAGAAGAGTATCAAGAAATATTGAATAAAATAGGAAAGATTCTAGCGACACCTATTTAAATAATGCAGATACAAAAAAATGGGGCATTATGCCCCATTCCTTTGCGTAGTATTTGCGAAAATTACAACGTCAAATCGCGATTACTGGCCTTGATGAATTCTTTCTTCAAATCTTCGTAGGTATGAACCGCTGGGAATTGTGGAAACTCGTCGATCACATTTTGCGGGGCGTGAAACAAAATCCCTGCGTCAGCTTCGGCTAGCATGGTCGTATCATTGTAGGAATCGCCGGCCGCAATCGTACGGTAATAAATAGTTTGCAATGCACGAATAGATTGACGCTTTGGATCAGCCTGGCGAAGTTTGTAATCCGTCACTCGCCCAGTTTCATCGGTAATCAAACGGTGACAAAACAAGGTTGGAAAACCCAACTGGCGCATCAACGGCTGAGAAAATTCATAAAACGTATCCGACAAGATGATCACTTGAAAACGCTCACGCAACCAGTCTACAAACTCAACAGCCCCATCCAAAGGTTTTAAAGTTGCGATAACATCCTGAATGTCCTGTAACTTAAAGCCATGCTGATCAAGCAAGCCCAAACGCTGCTTCATTAACACGTCGTAATCCGGAATATCTCGCGTCGTCGCCTTGAGCGCATCAATACCGGTTTTTTCTGCAAACTCGATCCAGATTTCCGGAACCAGAACACCCTCAAGATCTAAACATGCGATTTCCATGACTACCCCATCAGTCAGATTGATTTAGCGCCGTACTCTAGCCAGAAGCCCATACAAACACAATACGAATGCGGCATTCAGTACGCTAAAGCGGAAGATTTTTCCATTAATGAAACTAAGAATATGCGTTTTTATTATTATTTGTACTAACAGTGGCATGGTAACCTAGTCGCAATTTCGATTAACACATCGGTTTAGAACATGAATAACGACTTAAAAGCCCTAAACGAAGCCTTCACTGATAAACGCCCCAAAGATCTAATTCGCCACGCACTCGAACAACATAGTGCTATTGGAGTTTCCTTCAGCGGTGCTGAAGATGTCATATTGGTCGATATGGCAGTGAAATTGAACGCAAACGTCGATATTTTCACTTTAGATACAGGGCGTCTACACCCTGAAACCTATGAATTTATAGAGAAAGTGCGCAGTCATTACGGAATCAAAATTGACATCCGTACGCCAGAACAACAAGCACTGCAGACATTTGTGCGCGAAAAAGGCCTCTTTAGTTTTTACGAAGATGGCCATCAAGAATGTTGCGGCGTACGTAAAATCGCCCCTCTAAAAGCCAAGCTAGCGACATTGGATGCATGGATCACAGGCCAGCGCCGTGACCAGAGTCCAGGGACTCGCAATGATGTGAACTTGATAGAAATAGACAGCGCCTTTCAAGGAGCAAACGGCGAGCTAACCAAGTACAACCCTCTTGCACTTTGGACTTCAGCGCAGGTGTGGGAATACATCAAGATATTCGACGTGCCATTTAATAGCTTGCACCAGCAAGGCTTCGTCAGCATTGGCTGTCAGCCTTGTACACGCGCGACACTGCCAAATCAGCATGAACGCGAAGGCCGTTGGTGGTGGGAAGGTGCCACTCACAAAGAATGTGGACTGCACGCAGGCAACATCATCAGTAAAGGCTAAACAGCCAACAAAAAAGGACGCCTAGGCGTCCTTTTTTAGTTAAGCAATTCAACTAATGGAGAGGCAAATCAACATTAGCAAACAAAGCATCTAATTCCTGACGATTATGGCACTGAGCCGCTTTTTCGATGACTTCGCGCGTTAAATGAGGAGCAAAGGCAGCAATAAAATCAAACATAAAGCCGCGCAAGAATGTCCCCTTACGGAAACCAACCTTGGTCACACTGGAAGCAAACAAATGACTTGCATCCAAAGCCACAAGATCATCATCTAAATCCTTATCCACCGCCATTGTAGCGACAATACCGATACCAACACCAAGACGCACATATGTTTTGATGACATCAGAATCCGCTGCAGTAAAAGCAATACGAGGGGTTAAACCGCGACTTTTAAATGCCTCATCCAGTTTCGAGCGCCCAGTAAAGCCAAACACATAAGTGACTAAGGGATAAGCTGCAACTTGCTCCAACGACGGCTTAGGATGTTGCGCCAAGGGATGATTTTTAGGGACAAGAATACTTCGATTCCAGCGATAGCAAGGCATCATAATCAAATCGCCAAACAACTCCATGGCTTCTGTCGCTATCGCAAAATCAGTAGTGCCATTGGCAGCCATCTCTGCAATCTGCATTGGAGTGCCCTGGTGCATGTGTAAGGACACATCAGGATAGTGCTTCATAAAACCTTCGATTACACCCGGCAAAGCATAACGAGCCTGAGTATGCGTCGTCGATATCGACAAGCTTCCGCGGCGCTCATCACTGTACTCTTGAGCCACCTGCTTAATGCTTTCTACTTTTCGTAGTATTTCGCCTGCCACCTGCAGAATCGACTCCCCTGCCGGAGTAATGCGGGTTAGATGCTTGCCACTACGAGCAAAAATCTCAACACCTAACTCATCTTCTAACAAACGAATCTGCTTACTGATGCCTGGCTGAGATGTGTAAAGTACTTGAGCGGTCGCTGATACATTTAGATCGTGGTGAGCTACCTCCCAGATATAACGCAATTGCTGTAGCTTCATACTCCCTCCGATCCAACCTTTAAATTTGTTATAAAAATATAAACAAATATTCCTTTCCAGAATACATGCAAGTCTCTACATTGGCAGCAATTACTATAGAAGCATGAATATATACGCCACAAATTTGCCAAAATGACGACTAAACCGTAAGTAACGTCCTGCTAGTTTAGCCTACTCATCCTTGCGCATCCGCTTCCTTAGAGCCACAAGTATTACTGTAGACCATTTTTCATGGATATTTTGTTATATATAGCCGCCGGTGCAGCCGTTGGTCTGATCGTCGGCATTACCGGAATTGGCGGTGGGGCATTAATGACACCACTGCTACTTATGTTTGGTTTTCCACCGCACGTTGCCGTTGGCACAGACCTACTTTACGCCTCTCTCACCAAAGCAACAGGAGCGTGGAGTCATCACCAACAGCAGCATGTGCGCTGGGGCCTAGTTCGTCTGTTAGCCCTTGGTAGCATTCCTTCTGCAATCGTAACTGGCATTGCACTTACGTATCTTTTCACCGACGCAGATGACTATGGCCACCTTCTCAAAAACACATTAGGTGTAATGCTGATACTAACAGCCGTTGTTATCTTGCTGCGAGTTCGCATTCAGCGCTACGCTCAGCGCTATAATAATCGCAACTTAGCGCGTTATCGACCAGCAGCAACAATCACCATGGGCGTTCTCCTCGGTATTTTTGTCACCCTATCCTCTGTTGGCGCTGGCGCCATTGGTACGGCAGTTTTAATGATGCTTTACCCAGCATTACGATCGACGCACATTGTCGGAACGGATATTGCGCACGCCGTGCCTTTAACACTCACTGGCGGACTGATTCATATGCACATGGGGAACGTCGACTTTTTTCTATTAGGATCACTCCTCATTGGTTCCATTCCAGCGATCCATATCGGCGCCATCCTGAGTCGCAAAATGCCAGAAAAATTATTAAAGCCACTACTCGCGAGTTTACTCATGATACTTGGCGCTAAATACGCCTTCTTTTAACTAGGTAAATATCAAACGTGTAGCTCTCAAAGGAAATGGATTTAGCCATGGCAGGTTAGTCAGCAACAAATACCGGCTCTTTGAGCAATGCCCGCAAAAGCGTTACTACACTCTTATAAAAGAGGAGATAACACGTGACGCAAAATCTACTAACCACAGAGCAAGTTTGTGACATTCTTGGCTTAAAGCCAGTAACAGTGAAGCGCTATGCCAAAGAAGGCCTTCTCGATAGCATTCCTGACAAAGGAAAACTGCTATTTGAAGAAGAGAAAGTAAACAAGTTTAAAGCGCTTCAAGCCAAGCTTCGCTAACCCCCTACTGCTCTCGGTGAATTGCATCACAGATGCAATTCACCGCCCTGAAACACCCTGTTAACTTAACTTTCACCATTATTCAGCCTCGATGCTAGCTTAAATATTAAGCTAGCTAAACCTATTTACTTAAGTTTAAGTTGGTAGTAGTCTTTTAATCGTAAGCCTACTTATCATCACTGAGCTTAGTATGAAAACAAACGATGTCGTTCAATACTTCAAAACCAAAAGCGCCATCGCAAAAGCGTGTACCGATGACGGCTGGAAGCTAACCAGCGCTGCCGTATCACAATGGGGGGATGAACCTCCACTTGGCCGTCAGAAACAGATTGAAGCATTAACCAACGGAACATTACGTGCGAATGCGGACCAAGCAACCGCAGCGAAGCAAAATACAGACCTCACCAGCCCAAAAGCGCCAGGAACCGATATGACCGACAATCGCGTAGAAGATCTCAATATTGAATCGATCGTCCCGCTGATTACTCCAAATCAGCTAAAAAAAGAAATGCCTATTACGGATGCTGCCATCGCGAGTGTATGCAAAGGCCGCCAAGTCGTCCGTGACATCCTTGATCGCAAAGACCACCGCATATTCGTTGTGATCGGGCCTTGTTCAATTCACGATGTTGAAGCGGCAAAAGATTACGCCATGCGTCTGCGTGAATTAGCAGAAGAAGTAAGCGACACTTTATACTTGATCATGCGTGTTTACTTCGAAAAGCCACGCACGACAGTAGGCTGGAAAGGTTTAATCAACGACCCATACATGAATGATACGTTCAAAATTCATGATGGCCTGCATATTTCGCGCAAGCTATTGATCGATTTAGCTGAGCTCGGCTTGCCTCTATCGACTGAAGCGCTGGATCCTATTTCGCCACAGTACTTACAAGACTTAATTACTTGGTCAGCAATTGGCGCCCGTACTACCGAATCGCAAACTCATCGCGAAATGGCTTCTGGATTATCATCGGCTGTCGGATTCAAAAACGGCACTGACGGTAGCTTAACAGTGGCAACCAACGCCTTAATGTCAGTAGCTAACCCTCATCGTTTTCTGGGTATTGATCAGGCTGGTAGCGTGTCGATTGTCTCTACTAAAGGCAACCCATACGGTCACGTTGTGTTGCGCGGCGGTGGCGGCAAACCAAACTATGACTCAGTGAATGTTGCCCAAGCAGAGCAAGCGCTGGATAAATCGGATCTTATGAAAAACATCATGGTTGATTGCAGCCATGAAAACTCAAACAAGAATCCAGCATTGCAGCCACTGGTAATGGACAACGTCAGTAATCAAATACTCGATGGCAACAAATCTATTATTGGCTTAATGGTTGAATCAAACATCAAGCACGGCCGCCAGAATATCCCCGCCAATCTATGTGATTTGGAATATGGCCTATCAGTAACCGATGGCTGTATTAGCTGGGAAGAAACTGAAGAAGCTATTCGCACTATGCGCGCTAAATTGAAAGATGTATTGCCAACTCGCGGCAAGCCATAAACTCCAAGAAAAATAAAAGCCCGCCTAGTATTACTAGGCGGGCTTTTTTGTCTTAATGCTCCGGCTAACGATTATTCATCACCAAAGACATCAAATTCATCATCAAATGCATCCTCACTCACCCCATCGTTGATTAAATATTCACGACGCTGAAGGTAAGCGCTGCGGAAAAAGATGTACTTATCGCCACTAATCAGCCCTTCTGAGGCGATTAAATCGGAGCGCAGATCGACAATTTTCAACCCCAGTAATGCAGCATCCTGAGCATAATTATTGCCAAAATAGGCATAGCTCAAATTTGAAGAGTAATCGACTGCGTTGCCGGCCACATCTCGAACCGTACGAGGACCAAGGAACGGCAATACGATATATGGACCCGAACCAACCCCCCAATAACCAAGGGTTTGACCAAAATCTTCGTCATGGCGCTCTAATCCGATAGAACTTGCCACATCAAAAACCCCAAAAAAACCGACCGTAGAGTTGATAATAAACCGAGCGGTATCGGATAACGCTTGGGTCAATTTGAACTGGGCAACATCATTTGCAACAACTAAGACTTCACCAGCATTAGAGTACATACTGGTTACCGAATTATCGACAAATTCTGGAGTAATATAGTTATAACTAACGGCTACTGGGCGCAGAACGTAACGATCCAAACCATCATTAAAAGCAAAGACCTTGCGATTAAAGCCCTCCCAAGGATCGTTATTCTCCTCAAGGGCAACTACCTGTGCCGTCACCGAGCAAATTGCCAAGGCAAATAACGATGGTAGGGCCGACAAAGCACTTTTTGCTTTCATTGATTTTTCACCACACGATCGACAATCAAAATTTGCGTTCCATTGTAAACGAATTAAGCGTCACTATTTGAATCTATTCTGGCACCTAATAGTAAACCCTGTTCCTGCCACTGTTCTAATATTTGTAAACCGCCCTGCAAAGCCGTATCGGACAATCCCATACCAGCCTGATTCAACAGGGCAATAACCGCATCTTGACCGGTTAGTTCTTCGTCTTGAAGTATAACTAACAAGCCTAGAGTAAACGGATTCGTATGTAAAAACCGGACAGTATCATGTCGGTCTCGATAAACAATCAGTGCAGTGGCTTGTGGCAGTAACGCGGAATTAGCGGCAGAGGCATTGTGCACAGGGTATTGATAAAACGCCCCCTCGGTCGCCGCAGCTAATACGGGAACATGGCTGCTTAAATCGGCATTGGGATCAAAATCCGTAGGCTGCTCTACCTCTGCCACATCGACGGCCAATTCCAGCCATTCATAGTGAGCCAATTCCTTTAAGTAGGGTATATCATCAGCTTTCGGCGAATATTCTTGCGCCAAGAAGAGTAGGAATTCTTCACTGATCTTTAAAAAATACGGGGTGTGGCATTCATGCTTTAAGAAAAATTCTTCACTCAGCTCACGCCAGCGTTTCTCGCCAAGAATTTCTGCGCATACAGGAAAGGTAGAGTCGAGAAATCCACAGACATTGTTAAAGAATAAATCGCGATAAATTTTCAGCCGACGCGGTTCAATATCGCCAACTATTTCCGTTTCAACTGGCTGCTCACCACGGCTACGAATATACCGCGTAAATTGATACTGAATACTTTTAAACGGTACGGAGGACATTCGTTCTAGGCTTCCCTTGATTCTCAACATCGTGTTGCAGAGAGCGAATTTGCTCTAACTCCGCAAATAAGTCTTCAACGGCAGGAAAGTTAAAATCGCGTTCAAGCAAGGTCGGTAACACGCCATGTATTTCATACGTCTGCTTTAATAGATCCCAGACAATATCCTTTACCGCATCGCCATGAGTATCGATCAATAAATCCGGCGCCTCATCAAAATGACCCGCAACGTGTAAATATCGAATACGCTCGGTTGGCATCGCCTTGATAAATGCCAATGCATCAGAGCCATGATTAATACTATTCACGTAAACATTATTCACATCCAACAGCAAATCACAGTCCGCTTTATTAAGCACAGCAGCCACAAACTCAGCTTCCTCCATCGCCTTACCGGGCTCAGCATAAGCAGATACGTTTTCGATAATTAATCTCTGGCCAAGAATATCTTGTACCTGACCAATACGATCAGCCACATAGTTTACGGCGTCATCAGTAAATGGAATCGGAAGCAAATCGTATAGATGCCCCTCATCACCGCAGTAACTCAGATGCTCGCTGTAAGCCAAGATACTATGCTCATCTAAAAAGCGTTTTACCTGACGAACAAAATTAAGGTCTAACGGCGCTGGACTACCAATAGAAAGCGACAAACCATGGCATAAGAAGTCATACCGTTCGGTATAACTTCTTAACGAATGCGCTAATCGTCCACCCAACCCAATCCAATTTTCTGGAGCAATCTCCATAAAATCAACCGGTAAATGCTCATGCTCGGACAAGGGAGCCATTAACCCCCTTCTCAACCCAAGCCCAGCACCTTGAACATGACGATTAAACGCAGACTTATCCATAATTACTGCTTAGCGCCGCACTTACCTTCGCCATCGGCTTTCTTTTCTGAGCCACACTTGCCTTCATGAGCCGCTTTCTTTTCTGCGCCACATTTGCCTTCGCCTTCAGACTTGGCGCCGCACTTGCCCTCGTGTGCAGCTTTCTTTTCCGCGCCACATTTGCCTTCGCCGCACTTGCCTTCGCCTTCAGACTTAGCGCCACACTTGCCTTCAGCTTCAGACTTGGCGCCACACTTACCTTCTTCATGATGAGCCGCAAGTTTGTAGCCAGACTGCAATTCAGCAGAAGCAAATGGGTTCTCAGCAGCACTGGCCGCAGGTGCTTGAGCGATAGCAGCGATAAAAGCGGTACCCAAAATTGCACTTACTGATTTGATAGACTTGTTCATAAATTATTCCTTGTGAGTTAGCAGTCAAGTATTGCATCGTTAACATACGATAACCAATGATACGATCTTAATCACATATTGGATGCGTGCGCTATAAAATATTTGACTTATCCACCCTGCACTATATCAGCCCAGCGTTTTTGCAGGCGCTTAAGAGAAACTGGCTCCTGAGTACCTAACGGCTGTGCGAATAACGATATCCGCAACTCCTCGAGCAACCAGCCAAATTCGACTAATGTACTACGCAACGCAGCATCATTCTTTTCAGTCAAATCTCGCCAAGGCGTATAAATTGACTCAAACTCAATCATAGATTGGCGATCTCTGGGTAAATTACCCTGCAATTTATCCAAGCGATACTCTATCCCTTTCAAGTAACGACTATATGATTTCAATCGAGGCCAATCAGCCTTTAGCATGAAGCCCCGCTCCAGTAACCGCTCTAAATGTGCTTTTGCATCACTGAAGGCCATTGCCTTGTCTAGTGAAACAGCCCCGCGCATATGCTTCAGTATTTGATGACGAATTTTTAGCCACTCCACAAACAATCCCATCAAGGTTTCTGCGTGGGCCCACAACTCACCACGGCGATCTAAACGTTGATTAAATTCGTCTTCATTTCTCGGCAACGGTTCGGATTGAGGTAACAATATATGAGCAAATACCGCCGACAATAAATCATTTACCAGCTCTGATTCACTACCCAATCCTTTAGCCAGCAACCAATGAGGCTTCATTGACTTTTGAATTAATTGTTTAATATCTCGTTCTTGAGGGGACAAGGATTGCCGCAACAAATGCAATACACCTTCACGATGTGATTGCAAGGCAGCATCCGAGTCGGCTTCAACCGTCAGCTCGACACCGCTTTTAGTTGCTTTTAGGCAAGGGAAAGCACGAACAGGTAAACCATTGATTTTAGTTTCTGTCGCCGTCGGTAATGAACCGAAATCCCATTTCTGAATATCTGAACGCTGATATCGGTCATCACTCAAGGTGAGCATTTGAACCTGGCCTGCGTCACCAAATCGCTCAATCAAGGCACGTAGATCGCGCCCCTGCTCTACTTGTTTTCCATCTTGCACAATGCGAATGTTCATTTGAAGGTGTGCTTCTAACTGACCGTTTTGCAGAACATCCAGTTCAATTTTTGGTCTTAAAGTTCGATTAATAAACTCAAGTAATTGCACAAACAATCCGCCAGCATCAGGATTTGCTTGCCGGAGAAACTCAGTCGCAGTGTCTGGCACAGGGACAAATTGCTTACGAATGTTCTTCGGCAGGCCTTTAATGATAGCTATCACTTTATTGGCGACAAGTCCGGGGACGAGCCATTCAATACGAGATTCAGGCACTTGCCGTAACATCGCCAAAGGCACTGTTAGCGTAACACCATCATCACTGGCGCCCGGTGCAAATGAATAAGACAATGGAAATGCCAACCCTTGCCACTCCAACTCAGCTGGATAGGCATCAACACCAATACCCGATGCCTGCGGACTTAACAGCATATCTCGAGTAAATTGAACCGAACTCTGCTCTACTTTTGAGGCCTTGTTATACCAACGCTCAATATCGCGAGCGCTAAACAAATGAGTCGGTAAATGAGCACGATAAAAATCTGCTAAATAGGCATCATCTAATACTAAATCTCGCCGGCGAGCTTTTTCTTCATATTCAGTCACATCACGCAATAGCCGGATATTATCTTGATAGAATCCCACTCGACTCTTTAATCGCTGAGCAACTAAACCTTCTGTAATTAAAATTTCACGCGCTTCTTCAGGATGGGTAGTCGCGTAATTAACCCGCTTTTTCGGATTAACTATTAAGCCATATAACGTACTTTGCTCAAACGCCAAAACTTGCCCACGTTGCGTACTCCAGTGCGGCTCAAAATATTGATATTTTAATAACGGCTTGCCTATCTCTTCGATCCACTCAGGTTCGATTTTGGCTAACGTTCGAGCATAGAGCCGAGAGGTCTCAACCATCTCTGCTGCCATTACCCATTTAGGAGCCTTCTTATAAATGCTGGAACCTGGGAATAAAAAGAAACGACGATTTCGTGCGCCTAAATATTCTTGCCCCTCAGCCTTGAAACCGATCTGACTTAACATGCCAGACAATAGCGCTTTATGTACGGCTTCGTAATTAGCGCTTTCGTCTCGCTCTTTAAGACCTAATTCCTTGCATACAATATGTAACTGGCGATGAATATCACGCCACTCACGCATGCGCATAAATGATAGAAAATGCTTAGTACACCATTTACGCAATTGATTTTGAGTCAATGCTTGACGTTCAACTTCGTAGGCATTCCATAAATTAATCATGGCAACAAAATCTGAGTCGTCATCCGCCCAGAGTTTATGTTTTTCAGCTGCTGCTTGTTGCTTCTCTGGTGGACGCTCGCGCGGATCTTGTACCGTCATAGCCGAAGCAATAATTGTTAGTTCGCGCACGCACTGCTGCTTATCGGCTTCCATTAATAAACGTGCAATACGGGGGTCTAATGGCAAGCGAGCCATTCGTTGACCGAGAGGCGTGATACGCTTTTTCGCATCAACCGCTTCCAGCTCCGCCAACAAAGTAAAACCGTCTTTTACAAAGCGCTCATCAGGTGCATCAACAAAGGGGAAATCGCGAATATCGCCTAAACGCAAATCCAGCATTTGTAAAATAACAGACGCTAAATTGGTTCGACGAATCTCTGGATCAGTAAATTCCGAACGAGCTATAAAATCTTGTTCTTCATATAAACGAATGCAAATCCCCGGAGACGTTCGCCCGCATCGACCAGCCCTTTGATTCGCACTGGCTTGAGAAACCGCCTCAACCGGTAAACGCTGAACTTTACTGCGATAGCTATAACGACTGATACGGGCAACGCCAGAATCAATAACATATTTAATACCCGGAACCGTTAACGAGGTCTCGGCTACGTTCGTGCTCAGGACAACACGACGACCGCCGTGGGGCTTGAAAATTCGTTGTTGATCAGCGCCACTCAAACGTGCATAAAGTGGCAATATATCCGTGGCAGGCAAATCGCTACGACGCAGAAATTCGGTGCATTCCCGAATCTCACGCTCACCCGGCAGAAATACTAAAACATCACCCGGCTGACCGTTTTTGCTGTCTTCCAAGCGTAATTCATCTAAAGCATCGCGAACACCTTCAAACAAGGATCTATCTTCTTCGTCTTCGCTGATGCGCACCAAAGGCCGATAACGCATTTCCACAGGAAAAGTACGGCCCGACACTTCAATAATCGGCGCATTATCAAAGTGTTTTGAAAACCTCTCAACATCAATAGTAGCGGACGTAATAACCAGCTTTAAATCACGACGTTTTTGCAGTAATTGATGTAAATAACCGAGTAGAAAATCAATATTTAGACTGCGCTCATGCGCCTCGTCAATAATGATGACATCGTATTCATTAAGAAAACGATCTCCTTGAGTCTGGGCTAGTAAGATACCATCGGTCATCACTTTAATGCGGCTATCGTCTTGGCTCTGATCGGTAAATCGAACTTGATAACCTACCGCCTGACCAAGCGGTGTTTGCAATTCATCGGCGATGCGTTGTGCAACTGCACGCGCAGCCAACCGACGCGGTTGAGTATGGCCAATACGTCCGAAGCGACCCAATCCCGCTTCAATACATAACTTTGGTAACTGTGTGGTTTTACCCGAACCCGTTTCACCAGCAATAACAACGACCTGATGATTTTGAATTGCCTGCAAAATATCATCGCGGCGCTCACTCACAGGTAGGTCGGGATAGGTTAATGCTAGTGGCTGTGAACGTGATGCGACCACTTGCTGGCTACGCTGAATTCGAGCAATGAGCTTTTCGGTATCCTTGATCAAGGTGGCATTTGTAGCTTCATCATCAGCTGCGCGACCTTTCGATAAGGTTTCCAAGCGCTTCACTTGCTGACGCAACGAATGACGATCTTTAATCAGGCACTGATCCACAGCCTTGTACAACTCAGGGAGATCAAGCTTCATGCGTACTCTTCACCATTTTCTATAAATGCCATTAAACAAAAACGCCCCATATCAAGTGATATGAGGCGTCATTGTAACACTCTCGTAGCGAGCATCGCTCGCCAACCAGAGGGTTAAGTTTATTTACTTGTGCTTAGCGAGTTCAGCATCGCGCAGTTCACGGCGTAAAATCTTACCAACGTTGGTCTTTGGTAATTCATCGCGGAATTCAACAAAACGCGGGACTTTATAGCCAGTAAGGTTTTCACGAGCAAAAGCGATAACGTCTTTATCGGTAAGCGCAGGATTTTTAGAAACCACGAACACTTTAACCGCTTCAGAACTCTTAGGATCAGGAATACCAATCGCTGCAGCTTCGACAATATCAGGATGCGCCACAATCACTTCTTCAACTTCGTTTGGATAAACGTTGAAGCCAGAAACAATGATCATATCTTTCTTACGGTCAACGATTTTCATATAACCGTCTTCCATAATCACAGCCATATCGCCTGTTTTAAGCCAACCATCTTCAGTAATAGTTTCCGCAGTGGCTTCTGGACGCTGCCAGTAACCTTTCATAACTTGCGGACCTTTAACACAAAGCTCACCAGGTTCTCCGATTGGTAACTCATTACCCTCTTCGTCAATCACCTTACAGGTAGTCCCTGGAACAGGCATACCAATAGTGCCTAGTTTGATGTTGTGATAAGGGTTAAACGAAACCACAGGAGAAGTTTCTGTCATACCAAAGCCTTCAGCAATGTCACAACCAGTCACTTTCTTCCATTGATCCGCAGCATCTTTTGTTAACGCCATACCACCAGAGATGGTCAGCTTTAACTTGCTGAAATCAATATTGCGGAAATCTTCTTGTCCACATAACGCAACAAACAAGGTATTCAAACCAACGAAGCCACTGAATGGTTGACCTTGCAGAGTTTTAATAAAGCCCGGAATATCACGAGGGTTAGGAATCAGTACTGAGTGATTCCCCGTCTCTAGCAACACCATACAGTGCACTGTAAAGGCGTAAATATGGTAAAGCGGCAGAGGAGCAATGATGGTTTCTTGACCTTCTTCCAACACCATAGTGAAGATGCCATGACACTGCAGCATGTTCGCCATCAGATTGCGATGAGTTAACATAGCACCTTTAGCAACGCCGGTAGTACCACCGGTGTATTGCAGCACCGCTACATCTTCTGCATCAACATGCACTGGCGTATAGGATTTACCAGCACCTTTACTCAGCGCAGCGCGCAGACCTACAGCGCCGGGAATATTGAAATCCGGCACTTCTTTTTTAACGTATTTCAAAACGCTGTTAATCAAAATGCGTTTTACGGCACCGTGCATGTCACCAACATTGGTAACAATAACGTGCTTAATACCCGTTTTTGGAATTACATGGGCAGCTTTATCCGCCATGTTTGCCAGTACAACCAGCGCTTTAGCGCCTGAGTCGTTGAACTGGTGTTCCATTTCACGTTCGGTGTAGAGTGGATTGGTGTTCACAACCACCATACCTGCGCGCATCGCGCCGAACACAACAACGGGATATTGCAAAATATTCGGCAGTTGCACCGCAACTCGATCACCGGCCTGCAAGGTAGTTTCATTTTGTAAATAAGCTGCGAAAGCCGCACTCTTTTCATCTAGCTCGGCATAGGTCAGTACTTGGCCTAAGCATGAAAATGCTGGACGCTCGGCAAATTTCTTAACGAAGCCATTAAAGATCTCGACGACTGATTCATGCTGATCAACGTTAACCGTGGTTGGATAACCTTCCGGATAGCGCTCTTGGAAAAACTCAACGTTCATACCACCTCCTAATAAACCCTGACAAAATTATCGTTATGTTCAGAGTTTGTGAAAATCAGACGACCAATCTACTCCCCTAAAGCAGATATGCAGGCCGAAAAGCGTTCCGGAGTTTAACTGTTTTCCTCGAGTGCGGCAAAACAGTCAGGAGGCTATTTGGATAAAAGTGCGCAAGTTTGACATGAGAAATGCATTTCTCAGCCAATGACAAGAATAAACGATCAAATTATGCACAACTCATGATCAGTAATGCTGCAATTAGAGACTCGCTGCTACTACTGACCAATCTAACAGACGATAGAAAGTAACTCGTCGTCTTTGGAAAGAAATTTGTAATAAACACGGCACACACTAAAGCTTCTCGATCTATACTTAATGCCTATTCGTTTCAGCGACCCATGCGTTACAAGATACGATATTGGCCAATACACAGTTACCAACAAGATTAGGATGATCCATGACCAGCATATCTAACCGCCCTTTCGATGAAATTGTCATTGGAGAGCAATGCCAGCGAACGCACACAGTTACCGAGCGTGATCTCGTCTTATTTGCTGCGGTATCCGGCGACCACAACCCTGTGCACCTTGATGCTGAATACGCAGCAACAACTGCTTTTGGCGGCCAGATCGCTCATGGTATGTTTACCGGCGGGTTGATTTCAGCAGCTCTGGCGATGCAACTGCCAGGACCCGGCACTGTTTACATGGGTCAGACCTTGTCATTCAGAAAGCCCGTCATGATTGGCGATTCACTGACCGTCGTATTAACGGTACGAGAAAAACATGCTGAAAAGCCTATCGTTACCCTCGATTGCAGCGTGACCAATCAGCATGGGAAAACAGTTGCCACTGGTGAGTCGGTGGTTATGGCACCAACTACGAGTGTTACTATCGATACGCCGGATCTGCCCAATATCAGCATTAATGACAAGTCGATTTAAGCGCAAAATTTAGACATAAAAAAAGCCGCAAACGCGGCTTTTTTTATTTGGCTTAAATTATGGATTAAATCGGATTGGATACTCCGCTTTCGTCACATCTAGGCCAGGTCGATCTTCGAATTGCATCTGACGACATTTCGATTCTAATCGACGAATCAACTTGTCATCTTTCAACTCGCTCTTGATCGCCTTACATTCACTAACGCTGCCGTTAGGCTCGATGACTAGGGCTAAGGTTACAGCGCCCGCCAACGTTGGATTTGCTCGCAAAGCTCCGCGATAAATCCGATCGTAATGAACGTTGTAGGTTTCAAACGCTAGACGCAACTCTTCTTGGCTACGCTTGCGCGACTCCTTGGTCTGTGCGACCTGTTCTGGTGTTAACTCCACAGCTGTTAACGTACGATCAGACAAAGTCTCACCCGCGGTTGCTGTCGTTAATGTCGCAACATCAACACCACCAGAGCTGCGCGAAGCTGCCGCACGATCAACCACAGAACCCACATTCGTCGCCTTATTACCCGCATTACTCAAACCGGAACTTGAGGTCTTCAGGGCAGCAACAGGAACTTCTGAGCGCAAACTACTTAAAGCTGCCAAAGCATCAGCACCGAAAGCTTCTTTCGCTTTCTCTTTCGCCGCTGCGCGCTTCTCTTCCGTTGCTTTCACTTCTGGCTTACGCTCAGGTTTAGGCTCTGGTTTTGGTAGCGGTTTAGGCTCAGGCTTTGGTTCGGGCTTAGGCTCTGGTATCGGTTCAGGCTTTGGCTCGACTTTCGGCTCTGGCTTCGGCTCAGGTTTTGGTGGTTTCACCACTTCCTTCTTTTTACGTTCAATCATCTTGGCCAATTGTGGCGGTATCTTTTCTAACTCGCTGCGATCTTTCTCCGGCAAATTAATCAAAGGTACAGCAATACTGGTAACCAATACGATCAGCAACAATACCCACAAAAAGGCGCGAAAACGGCGGCCGTCGCCACTATCACTCCAAGGTAATTCAGGAGGACGATACTGCGACATTACGCACCCCCTGGCTGCAGTTGATTAACAGCAAGCGAGATGTTGTTGAACCCAGCTTTCGAACAGGTATTCATTACCTTTTTTAACACAGCGTAAGCAGTCCCTTTATCACCAACAATAGTAATAGGACGACCTTGCTCCTCAAGCTCGGGAGGCAAAGGCTTGCGTGCCGCGCGGTAATCTAGCTCTTCCTTTAAAGCTGCGATTAAATCCGCAGGATCTTTACTCAAGGATGCAACCGAAGCCACAACTCGCCCTTGAACAAGAACATCTTCGCGAGTCACTAATACCGTCAATTGATCATCAGGCTTGTTTTCAGCCAGCGACACCGGAAGCTCAACCGTATCCGTATTTTGCACTTCTACTTCTGACTGGTTCACCATCAAGAAAAACACCAAAATGGTGAAAATATCCATCAGGGCCGTCAAGTTTAAGCTGCTTTTATTGGCGTTACGCTTATGGTTTCGCTGCATTCGTTTTGCACGACGAGACATCTTCATGGTGTCACCTCCGTGCTCTCAGCATCACCCAGCGAAATATCCGGAAATAGCACAGCATCGACCAGCGACGCCGCAACTACGGCAGGATAAATACGCGCAGTATCCATTACTGTTACCAAGGTTTGATAATCAACATCGGACTCCGGCAGTAAAACGATGTCCGTTTTATCTGCGAATACTGGGTTTTTCTTCACATCTTGTAATGCGCTAGATAAACCTTCGAAATCGAATTTATCACCAATTTTTGGCAACTCTTTTAAAGATTCTGTTTGCTCCATATAGGTACGAGAGATAACAAAACCCGTTTTTCGAATTGTCACTTCAAGCGTGACATCCTCGGGATTAATCACTGCCGGATCATTTTGATCACCGGAAGGAAGCCTGAGATCTAACACCGCAAGCTGAGAGAACACCATGTTCAACAGCAATACTGGCACTAGTACAATCATCAGGTTCATAAAGGATGTTACGTTGAGCTCCGCCTCTTCTTTTAATCGCTTATGGCGTCTCATCGGAAGCTAAACCTTTATTGACCGTTATTACCAGGAGTACCGTTTTGGCCAGCTTTACGCTCAGTGATGATGTTAAGAAACTTCACCCCAGCCATTTCGATACTATCAACGATTTCGCTGGTTTTAGTTTGTAGATAACTGTGCATTAACAGCAAAGGAATAGCGGCAATCAAACCGAATGCTGTGGTGTTCATCGCAACCGAAATACTCTGAGACAACAGCGTCGCCTTCTCGGCAGGTGCTGCGTTTGCAACCGCGGTAAAGGCCGCAATCAAACCCATAATGGTGCCTAAAAGGCCCATCAAAGTAGCAATGTTCGCGAGTGTTGCTACGTATTGTGTGCGCTTTTCTAATTGCGGAATTGCTTCCATCAAACCTTCTTCTAACGCGTATTCAATTTCTTCACGACGTTGTGAACCAGGAATGCGAGCGATACCCGCAGCAAAGATATTGCCGATATGGGTATTAGACGAATTGGCGTAATTCAAGGCGCTGCGTAAGTCACGCTTTTGCAACATAGGGAGAAGTTCATCAAAGGCACTGCGGTTTCCTGATTTCTCTTTCAATAGAAAAAAGAAACGCTCCAGAGAAATCGCTAAACCAATCGCCATAATGATCGCGATTGGCACCATGAAGGCACCGCCCTCTTGGAAAAAACGAATGATAGTATCCATGACATCTCCACTTAACTTTTTGTTGTTTTACATGCAATAAACGAGACGCAAAAATCTCGTTAAACTTGGTTATAAAGGCCAGCAATATTAAACAATGCAACGCCTCATGCTTCTGTCTGATTTAACCATTAAATAACAGTTAAAAGAACCGTGAATCACTTCACTTCTAACAATTCTTTCAAACGAGTGAGATGTTCCGGCTTCTCAGTATAAAGTTCACCGTAACGCATCTCGCGCCCTAAACTATCGCGGCTTATTGGCTGAAACCAATGGCGAGAATAACTCGTTACAGGCTCATACAAACGCCCTGTACCTGGAGGTGGCTGCCACGCAGTTACATACAATACGTTTGGATTCTCGCTATTACCTTTAATCGAGATACCTTGCAAACGGACGACACCGTCATCCTCCTCAGCCCAAGTGAGCGAAGAGATCGTTAGGATAAATAAGCTACTTATTAGTATCAGTAAACGCATTATCACTCCTTAGCCGCCTCAGTTCCGGAACGACGTTCCAAATCGGTAATCCAGACATCCAGATTTTTATCATCGCCCAACAATGCTTTTGCCTGTTTGTATTCTGCCAACGCACTAACCAAATCGTTGCGATATAAGTCATACAAAATACCTAAATTATAATGCGCTTCAGCATCTGTAGGATTACACGCAATCGCGGCTTTATAACTTTGCTCGGCCTCGGCAAATAAACCTAATTCTCTTTGTGGTAAGGCTCTCACTCGATGCACAGGGCAGTAAGGCTTAAGCATGACGGGTTGAGCAATAGCTGGTGTATCTGTTTCAGTCTTTTCAGCCGCGCCAGTATCGGTTGGCGCAACAAGTTTTTCCTCAGCAGGCTCCGTGATTTCTGTTCCAGTAGGAATAACGACCTCGGAACCTTCGTCCGTTGGAGGTTCTGCATTTAGCTCCTCCTCCGTCAAACCACTTTCTGATTCCACCACTGCTTGTTCGCCACTCGCTTCTACTGCCATAGTCAGCGAATCATTGGTACTGGGCTCTTGATCAGTCACTGTGTTACCAGCATCAACCGCTTGCCCTGCTATATCGTTAGAGCCGTCAGCGTTTAACGACAACGCTTCTTGCTGTTTTGCCGCCGCTAATTGGACTTCTAATGCTGCATTAATTTCATCCACATGCGCCAAGGCATCCAGACTTGCTTGGTATTCACCGGTGCGGTAAAGAGCTAAACCCAAATTAGTCCAAACACCGGGTAAATCTGGATGCGCTTCAGCAAGCTCCTTCCAAAAAACAACGGCATCTTCGTAATTGCCATCTTGCAACAACACCAAACCATTTTGATACGTAGCCTTTAAACCTTCTGCCAAGGGTTGCGCAGTGGGACTTAAATCTTCAACAACGGCGATAGGCGCTTTTGTTGCGCAGCCCGCAAGAGTGGCCAGCAATAACAGGCTAGCGAATCTGATCAACATACGTCGCTACCTTTTCTGGTTTGTTATATTGACCTGGCATTAACTCAGCCATAGATGAAAAACTCTTTTTAACCCACTGGTCGTATAAACCATCGTAAGTACGGCGAATGTTTGTTTGGTGAATATCAATCGCTGCTTCATCCAGTGGGAAAGCTTGATCTTCTAATAAATACTGATATTCCTCAGCTTCAACCTCATCCATACCTTTGGGTTTTTCCGAAGTCATTAACGCCTTGCTCATTTGTGCGTACATATCTGCAATATGGAATGTTGCCGGAGTCGTAAATTCGAGAACTTCCATTTCTACCGCTTGGGTATAGCGTTTTAACGCACGCTGCATAGGTTCGTTTTTACGCACAATACTCTTAGCTAATGGCAAGGTTATTTTAACTTTTTCAAAGGCTATGCGATCGAACTCAGCGAGTTGAAACGCAGCACTAGATGCTAAATAACGTGAACGCTCTGTTTGTTGGTCTTTACAGTTGCGATGCAAACGAATAATTTTATCTAACCAAAAACGACGCTTATCTTCATCCCCTTGCAGAGCGTAGATCTGATCTAACTTATAATGCGCTTCAATGGCTGGATCGAAAGGCGTTTTATAAGTGTGGGCGTAACGTTTGTACATCACGATCGCATTATCTAGATCATTGGCCTTTTCGAAATACTCAGCCGATTGAAAGCAAGCGATCCGACGTTCATCTTCTTCTTTTGCATCATTTGATAACGTCATCAATTCAAATGCCGCCTTGCGCCACTCGCCTTTGCCTTCGTAAGCAACAATCAATTTACTAGGAATATCTTTTGTCAGTTCATGATTTGGATACTCCTGTCGGAATTTTAACAAGACGCCCTCAGCTCGGTCGTAGTCTTGCATTTCCATCAACAGGGTAGCTGCATCATATTCTGCGTTTACCTTCAATGTGCTTTCTGGCACGACTTCAGCCAAACGTAACCAATGATCTACTGCCTGTTCTGGCGTATCAACTTTCGCCTGTTCACCTTGCTTATAAATTGCCGCTGCCGCCTTTTGACGAAGATCAGCACGCTCTTTACGCGATAATTTTTCGTATGTAGAAGCACTCAACAAAGCGGTCTCCGCTTCATCATAAAACCCCAATTCAAAACTTGAATGACCTTGAACTAACGAAGCGCCATAACGATAACGAGGGGGTAATTCGACACCGGTTTCCTGAGATAACCGAGCGGTAGATAACGCTTGCTCGTAGTACTTATCTTTCAGCAAAGTCTCTGCTGTATTTACCAACACTGTGCCGCGACGCGGGTCGTCTGGAAACTCCGTTACGAAGCGTTTAGCACTGGCAACATTTAGCTGACGCCATTCTAATTCGCGCTCAGGCACTGGCTTATATTTAGCATAGGCAAGTAACGCAGCATATCCGGCCTCGGCCGCATCCTCGTAAAAGGGATATTGATAGGCCACGATTTCATAGTTATTGCGTGCATCGTCGTAACGCTCTAGATCGAACGAAATTTCGGCCAGTAAGAAATGTGCTTTTACGGTATCAGCCGCCTCTGGGAAACTACGAATATACTCACTGTACCAACGAGCGGCTTCGTTAAAACGCTCTTCTTTTTCCGAGCGCTTTTTAGCCGCTTGGGCCCAGCCATGAGAAAAGGTTGCTAGATCCCAAATATATTTTGAAAGCGCAACGGTAATTTCTGCTCGTACTTTAACGTCATGCGACTCCCAGTACGGCGTTCCTACCCCAAAGCGCTCGTTATAAATTTCTTTATGCTTGCGTAATAGCTCAGGATAACCTGCCGTTTCATAGCCTGTAATTAAACGCTCATAATAGCTAGGCGCACGATCTGAATCAGGATAGCGATCAACATAAGCACGCAATGTAGAAGCGGCACTTTTGTAGTATTTCTTTTCGTAATACTGATCCGCTAGCTGGGCATACAGCTTATATTCGTAATAACGAGCACCGTGCTCATCAAAGAAGCGAGCTATTTGATTCCAATCACCTAAGTAATCAAACATGATCGCCATGATACGCAAAGTGTCATTTAACAAATCAAGATCACCGCCCTGCGCAGCTTCGAGCGTCGCCTCATCAGGGAAATGTTCATCAAGCATGCGCACAAAGGCAAGTAGGCTTTCTTCGTAACGTGCTTGTTTGAAAATACTCCAGCCCTGCAGATACTCTGCATCGCGGTAAAAACGATTGGCAGCGGGACCTACGCTGATAAGTGCCTGATAAGCGGCCTCGGACATTTCATAATCACCAGCCGCATAAAGCAACTGACCTAAACGAAATTGTGCTTCTAAATAATAAATAGAGCGGGGGTACCGTTTAACCAACTCTTCTAAAACGCTAATCGCTTGATAAGGTTGACCAGCTAATGAATATGCCTTGGCCAATTGATAATAAATAGCGTCATTATCGACACGATCAGGAAACGCTTTCAGCAAATTCTCGTAGTCGTCAATTGATGCTTTGGCTAGGATTCGATCTTCGGCCAAAGCAGCTTCATCATCGACAACTCGCTCCATTCGGATTTCGTCAGATTGTAATTTCAAACCGGCGATACGGTGAGCAACACGCACTCGCATTTCAGGATCAGTCGCCACCGCCAAATAGGATTGATAATACCGTACTACATCTTCATGACTAACATCGATAGGCTCGTTAGAGACCGATCGTACTTTAAGGCTACCAATATCAGCGATGCGTATCGTTTTATCACTACGGCTAAATAAACTACAACCGCTAGTGACCAAGGTCGCAGAAATGAGAATCAACGATAAAAAGTATTTCATTTATCGCCTCCTGCGGATCGCATTTTACGCTGCAGGGAGTCGTCGTATAAACGCGCAATCGCTAGGCGTGACTGAGCTAAGTACTCATTTAATCGTGCGCGCAATGTCGTTAAATACTCGTCGGTCATCGTCTGCAAATCATCGAGTTGACGTTGGTGTAATTCTTCCACTTGAGCCAATTGAATATTCAATGATTGTTGTAGCCTAGTAACGCGTTCGGGGAATCCTTTCCAGCTACTATCTGCCCATTCTAACGATGTACGCGTGTTCTCAACTTGAACTAACAATTGCTCAGTAACAGCGCGGAGTTTCCAATGATGACGCGTAGTATCCCAACGGCGTTGCGGCTCTTGCTCATAAATATTCCAGAGCTGAATACCGCGCATTCTGCGCCAGCGCTCTTTATAAGGAGCCAAATCGCGCGTTGGAGTACCCACTTTTGATAAATACGATACGTTAGGGACAACATTACGAAGTAAATCAATATTCTTATGTTCAGATTCAGATGCATAAGCAAACACCGCTTCATCTTCAGCCATCAAGCGGTCTTGCACGGCTAAAGTACGGCGCAGTAAATCCATGTGCTGTCGCTCTAATGCAGCCAGTCGCTCTTTTCCGCCCATATTTTGTAATGTTTGCTGGCGAACAACCAATACATCCTGCCATAGCTCTAAATCATGTTTCTGACGTTGTAAATCGTGCTCCATGCGGTCGAGATCATGTAGCCTAGCCAAGCGTTCAACGAATGCTGGCTCGTCGATTAACCCCTGAGCAAAAAGTGCAACCGGCGTGTCAGGAACATCTGCAAGGCGCTGACGCTGCCATCCCCAACCTTCACTTTGATTATCTAACTGCCAGTGGAGTATCCACTCGTGAATCTGAACAGGATCACGAAAACTGTCGAGCGCTTCTAGCATATTAACAATTTTTGCTTCCGCACTCGTATAAGCCTGCACCGACTCATTAGTAGCTTCAATTAATTCCAATGTATGAGGAACAGCAAGAAAAGACTCAATGACCGCTGGCTGAAATCCATCATATTGCTGCTGCAATATCCGCCAAGGCTGAAGCGCATCCTCATAGCGCCACTGGCCTAGTAAATTCCAACCATAGTGCAATAAGCCGGGCGCTGAAAACACAGACTCCAAACTCATTTTTTGAAAATAATCATTAGCCATTTCTGGCTTGCCGTTATCCATCGCAGAAAGCCCTGCGACCAATAAAATCCGGTCACGCAGAGCATTGCCTTCTTTATTTTTTGGGAGATAAAAAATGCTATCCGCGATCAAACGTTCTAAATCTCGACTACCGAAATTTTGTCGAATCATTACTAAAATAAGGTTATAGCGAGCTATTCCTGTCCAAATGCTTTCATCGGCCATAGACCTTAAAACAACACGAGCATCGCTAATCCGACTTTGTAGCGATAGGCTTGAGACCAAGATAGAGTATGTCTCTTGTAAGTTACTCTGGGTTATTTTCGGGTCAGCCTGTAGAGCATTACGAGCGCTAATTTCTGCGCGTTCCCACTCACCTAAATCGTACCAACGTTTGGCAAGGTAATACCAAGAATCCCCACTTGCTGTGGTTGTCGTAATACCCGCATTAAAAAATGCTTTTTCAGCCTCATCTTCTAAACCCAGCGCCAATAACATAGCCGCACGCATAACCTCAGCTTCTTGTTCTGGGCTCTCATCCGTTTCGCGCAAATCTTTCCAGGCCGCTAACGCAGCAAGACCTTCGTGATAGTCACTGGTTAAATAATGATAATAATAGTTTCCGCGCAATAAACGCTCTTCAGCACTGGCACCGTCATCAACTTCATCAAAATCGAAATCGACGTCCAATAAACCATCCACGAGGTCATCTGCCTGCACTGAAGCAAGCATCGACATTGTCACAACAAAAACGAGAAAAAGTAATCGCATTGGTTTACCAGTACTTCAACTGTACCCGGGCACTTTGCCGCTCTTCAAAATCCTGAATTACTAATTCAGTCAACAGTGGCTTACTGGTTTTTTCGACGATATCTTCCGCAATCAGCTCACGCCCTTGACCGAGATGATCGACTCCGCGAACAACGGCACGAACAGTGTGTTTACCTGGAGACAAATTAACATCGCCTAATGGCTGTACTGCTCCCATACGTAAAGCCTTAACTTGACGTTCGGTATAAATGTGTTGAATTTGAGATTCACCATCAACGCTTAATTCAATCGACAACGGTTCAAAATACTCCCCATGAGATAAGGATAAATGAAAGGCCGCACGCGTCGTTGCAGGACTCAATAAATCTTTTTCTAGTTGATATAGATCTTTGTTCAATTCCAACACTGATTGTTTAACACTTTCTACGTCTTGGCGAATAGCAGCATCCTCTGCGTTCGCATACGTACAAGTTAATAAAAATAAAACACTAAAAAATAACTTCATTAAAATATCTCCGGACCTTATTGGTCGCGCACATCAGAAATCCAGCGCATCATCGTAGCTTCAACTTCACCGTAACTTTCATCTAGATCACCTATAATTAAATGATCCAATACCCCGTCGGGACTGATTAACATAACCGCTGGACGAGGTTCAAATAACCAAGATTGCTGCCATTTTGCTTCATAACGTAAAACCGGCAAACGCATCTTAGGTGGTTCATCGTCGCCTTCCGGCACCCATACAAACCAACCCAATAATCCATCAATTTCCAAACTTTCAGCCAGCAATTGGTAGCGCGCAAGTGTCTCAGAACATGCATTACAGCGATCTAGCCAAATCAACATCAAGGGCTGTCCACGCACCTCGGTTAAACGCTGGCCAAAACCGTTGACCGAGAGCATGGTGAAATCATCAACCTTATCACCAGGCTTTAACGTTTCTAATGCGCTGGCCGGTAACGCCAGCAATATTAGTAGTAAATACCGAACGACATATTCCATTGAATCCCCTCGTTAGCGCCTAGCGCTTTCAAGCGCTGATCATCAACTCGATATTGACGTGTACCAAAGCTGTACCAGTAATTCGTTGTATTTAGCTGCCACGACAGACCAAGTGCAGTGTAACGGCCACGGGTATCGCCCGTTTGCTGACTTCCCATCGCAACCTCAACCGCCATTAACCAAGGAAAGGTGTAATCACCGAACGTGCTCGCAGTACCTTGTAACAAGGCATAACCGACACCCGCAGTAGCAAGTAATACCTGCTCTCGCTCTTCCAATACCAAGCCTTTATCAAGGCTAAAATCAAAAAAAGAACTGAAGCCTAACTCACCAGTGACATACCAGCGCTCTCCGGCAAAGTAGCGCGCTGATAAATTCAAACCGGGTTTTAATTCGTCTTTTTCAGCTACGGTATTACTAAAGCCAATACCTATGGTGCCGTGCTGACGCTCAACAGAATCTAAATCTTCTAGCCCTGAGTATTTGACCTGAGGGTCGTAAATATCGGTACTGGATCGCTCAGCTGAAGCTGTCGATGCGAAAAAAAACGCACATAAAGCAACAGCAGTAGAAAACTTCATAGCCTTAACTTCCACGCCAACGACACAGAGGAATGATTCACCATGTCAGAATCTAGAGAAATATTGGTGCCGACTCGTAAGGCGACATCTAAGTAACGCTCCGCAGCCCAGACAACCTCAGCGGACACAAGCGCCAGCGGAACAATCTCATCGGTGTCTGAATTCCAATGGTTACTTCCGCCATATTCACTGCCTACCCCGACGGAGGCAGAGCCGAGCACTTGAAAATTTAAAATACTGCCGATCTGTCGAGTTAACCCGACTTCACCAATTGACCAACCAAAAGCGCCATGATCTGACACGGTATAACGACCGAATAGATCCTGATCATGCAAGGGTACGACCGCACCGAAACCTAAGGCGGATTCACTATTCCAATTGAGTTCTAAACGCCAATCACTTGGACGAGCATCGTTACGCAACTGCCACATTTGAGCAACGCTGACGCTTTTAACAAGATGAAGTTCTGATAGAGGTAGCCAGCCTTGTTTGCGACCATCACTGAGCAATAACCAGTCGCCACGAACGGCAATAGGATCCATGACATGATCGCTAGATACTTCGAATACAATAGGGTACGCCGCACCAGGCCCCTTATGGAGTCGTACGTATTCAATTTCTGCCTGCGCAGTTGAAGTCCATAGAAGTACAAGCGTGTTCAGTAACACGGCTACTATTGACGCCTTCAGATGTTGGCTAAACGCCACAACCGGCATATTTACCGCCCTATTCTTGTTATTTTTATGGGAGCGTCCATGCCGATCAATCTTGATTTTAAGATACGGTACATCACTTCCCCATATAAATTAATCGCTCAATAGTAACTTTCTAAAACCTTTACTTACTGAGAAATTTCATCGCATTCTCCAAACCAGTAAGGGTTAGAGGATACATTTTATCTTTTACGATCTCGCGAATTGCTCCCAAAGAACCACCCTGCCCCCAGTGTGATTCTGGTGCTGGATTCAACCAGACCATTTTTTCGTAGTGATCGGACATACGCTGCATCCAAACCGCCCCCGGCTCTTCATTCCAGTGCTCGACACTACCACCTGCATGAGTCACCTCGTATGGGGCCATCATGGCATCACCCACAAAGATAACGCGGTAATCACTGCCATATTTGCGCAAAATGTCCCAAGTTTCTGTGCGCTCGTTCATACGACGGATATTATTTTTCCACACGCTCTCGTACAAACAATTGTGGAAATAAAAGGTTTCCATATGTTTGAACTCGGTACGGGTCGCGGAAAATAACTCTTCACATACGCGAACGTGAGGATCCATAGAGCCGCCAACATCAAAAAACAGCAGCACTTTAACGGCATTGTGACGCTCAGGCACCATTTTAATGTCAAGAAAACCAGCATTTCTGGCAGTTGAGCTAATGGTATCACCCAAATCGAGCTCATCTGCCGCGCCTTGACGGGCAAATTTGCGCAATCGGCGCAACGCTACTTTGATATTACGCGTACCTAATTCGATACTATCGTCTAGATCTTTGTAATTGCGCTGTTCCCAAACTTTAATCGCTTTCTTATGTCGCGACTGCCCTTGATCAATACGAATGCCTTCGGGGTTGTAGCCATTGGCTCCGAATGGCGATGTGCCGCCGGTGCCAATCATCTTGTTGCCGCCCTGATGACGCTTATGTTGCTCTTCAAGGCGTTTCTTAAATTCTTCGATGACCTTGTCTAGGCCGCCAAGCGCTTCGATTTTATCCATTTCTTCTTTCGACAGCATGCGCTCGAACTCTTTACGCATCCATTCGGCTGGAATCTTTGCGTCTTCCATCATAGAAGGCAATGAGTCCAAGCCTTGGAAATAAGCGCCAAACGCTTTATCGAACTTGTCGTAGTGTTTTTCGTCTTTGACCAAGCACAGGCGCGCTAACGCGTAAAACTCGTTCATATCGGCAAAGGCAACATGTGCCTGTATCGCATTAACGAGATCTAGGTATTCCCTAACAGAACAAGGCACCTTGGCACGACGCACAGTCTCGAAGAAATCGATTAACATTGAATTAGCCTTTGCGACGGCTCATGAACGCGAGCTTTTCTAGTAACTGCACATCTTGTTCGTTCTTAACAAGCGCACCGTACATAGGTGGAATCGCCTTGCTATGATCTTTATTGCGCAGCACGTCAACGCCTACGTCATCCGCCATCAACAGCTTCAACCAATCGATCAACTCAGAAGTTGAAGGTTTTTTCTTCAAACCGGGGACTTTGCGCACGTCAAAGAATACATCCAGTGCTTCACGTACAAGATCCTTCTGAATGTGCGGATAATGCACATCAACGATGGCTTTCATGGTATCGCGATCAGGGAAGTCGATGTAGTGGAAGAAACAACGACGTAAGAATGCATCCGGCAGCTCCTTCTCGTTATTACTCGTGATCAAGATAATTGGACGATGCGTAGCGACGACACGCTCTTGAGTTTCATAAACAAAAAACTCCATTTTATCGAGCTCTAGCAATAAATCGTTCGGGAACTCAATATCGGCCTTATCAATTTCGTCGATCAAAAGCACTACTGGTTTATCAGCAGTGAACGCTTCCCACAACTTACCTTTAATAATGTAATTAGAAATATCGTGGACTTTGTCGGTACCAAGCTGAGAATCACGTAAACGTGACACAGCATCGTATTCATATAGCCCCTGGTGGGCTTTAGTTGTGCTTTTGATGTGCCACTGAATCAAATCAGTACCCAGCGATGTAGCCAGCTGTTCTGCCAACATGGTCTTTCCAGTGCCAGGCTCACCTTTTAGCAACAACGGGCGCTGCAAGGTAATAGCTGCATTTACCGCCATTTGCAGATCGGGCGTTGCAACGTACTCACCAGTCCCCTGAAATTTCATAGCTACCTCTGTTTAAGCTTCATCAAAACAGGCCAGAGTATAAGGATGCCAGTGGCACTCAGCAAGGGACTGACCATATTACTCTTCGCTGCACTCAGCAATTAGGCAAACAGAGACCTGAGATCGGTGCGCATTTTGGCCAGTTTAAAAAAAACCGCTTGTGAATCAATCACAAACGGTTATTTTTTAGCCTAGCTCGGGATGTCATCTCATATAAATATGACTCTCTCGATTACCCCTTGTTTAATGGGTCGTCGTCATCGCCAAACGGATCTTTATCATCATCGTCGGCCTTTTTGAGCTCGTCCTCAGCATCAAACTCACCCCAATCATCACCGTCTTCGGTATTATCAGCTCCGTCTTCAGGATCAATCGCAAAGTCGTCCGCCGCAACATTGATATTGGTATCACTCCCCATCGAGGTTGGCGCCCTTCCTCCTGCTGGAATTTCTTCTTCACCATCCGTCTCAAAATCATCAAAATCGCCGGCTTCTAAATCTGCATCATCCAGTTCGCCGAGATCCAAATTTGCTGGAACTGCACGCTCTGCCTCGCTGGCACTTCCGGCTTTCTTGCGACTAAACCACCAGTAACCAGCTCCACCAACAATAGCAAGATTGGTAATACCCAACAGAAGATAAATCCACCAAGCAATACCTTCATCTTCCTCTACAACCTCAACTTCAGTTTGTTCGGCATATTTATCTGCCAAGTCAGGTACTACCGGCTCTGGGATAGGCAATTGTGGCGGAACTTGCGCATCCACTTCCTCTGGTGGCAACTGCGCTTCTACCTCGTTCTCAGTTTCGACAACAGGAGCCACTGGCTCAGCCATCGGCTCCGTCTGAATCGGCGGAGCAACGTCTATTGGCGCAGTAACAACCCCTTGTAATGGAAAGTCGACAACAATAGCCTCAGGTTTACTCTTGAATGTTTTTCCGCCCTGAGAAACTCCGCGAATATTGATGGTTATCTCGTAACGCCCGTCACCTTTTTCATTAGTAAGATCGAGAACCCATTTCTGGTCGGGTGCGCTGTATTCCATGTTTTGAATAACAGAACTTCCGTCTGGACTAGCAATTTTGGCTATGATGCGACTTAAACCGGTATCAATAGAATCTCCCTGTGGAGTCACAGTAATAAGAACACGCTGTTGATCCGGAAAAGGTTCTGTTTCTACTTTCAGCGGCTCAGCAAGTACCGCTGTTAACACTTGTCTGCGCTGAAATGTACGACCGATAGCATTGACTTCAATGCGATATTCTCCGGGCATCGACAACCGGCTCATGGTTTCGCGAAACACACCTTCAGGGGGCAGGTTTTCAGGGTCAGATAGCAGCTTACTACCCGTGCGGCCATCAGGAGCGGTAACCTGCATGCTAATATCGGTCAATTGCAACACCGCTGGTTCAGTAACGACCTCACCTTCATTCACCAGCGCTATGTTCATATCAATCGGAGCACCGGAAAATAGATTAGCGGGAACACCCGATACCGACAGTTTTAAATCAGATAAAATTTGCACTCGATTATCTGGGTCGACATCTGCGTCGACAGACCACTCACCGGCTTCTGGGCCAGAAACAGTAATCAAATCGAAGTTTAAATCATGATGCCAACGCACATTGTCTTGGTTATCAGCAACGGCTTGGTTAATAACGGCGCCAGAGGGTGAAATTAATTGTGTCTCTCGCCCTGAAGTCCCCCTAAAAATAAGGGCAGTAAATTCTTCAATACTCGAATCAATATCAAAATGATTGTTAGTTAGCGGTACTTGTTCGGCAGGAACAGCGCGATCAAACGCTTTTAAAAACGCTGGCATCAAATCGTCGGCTGTATTGGCCTGCAGGAACAGCCCGTCGGTCTCCATTGCAATTTGTTGCAAGGTTTCTAGATCTGCGGCGTTCGACAATGCCAAAGTATGAATTTTTGCTCCAGCCTCAATATATTTCGGCAAGACTTCTTTTATTAGTCGTTGTCTTTCAGCCGAGTTCACCTTTGTGGTGGGGTCACCGCCCGATTTATCCATATCGATACGGCCGTCAGTTAGCAAAATGACCGTATGTTGATAACCGCTATCAGGGGCCATTTGCCACAATGCCTTATCTAAGGCGTCAACAAGGTTGGTATTAAGCCCGGCAGAGTTTATTTCAGAGGATTTTGCTTTAGCATTGCGCCGCCAACTGGCATTAACGGTATCCAGTGGCACTAACATGTTGACGTAGCGACCAAAAGTCCAAACGCCCGCACGGCTATTATCAGGAAGTAGTTCGACTAGCAGATTAAGCGCCGGGCGGCGCAAATTCTGCGGGTCGGTGTCTTTCATACTGCCAGAGATATCAATAATTATCCTGACATCCCCCGGCTGAGTGTTTTGCTCAGCCGCCGTCGCTTGATTGGCAACAAACAGCAGGAGTGACAGAATCACTCCAGTCAGTCTCATACAGCGCACCATAAGCTCTCCGGCGGATTTAAATTAGAGACTGGTCTCAAGTACACGACGACCTTTCTCTGTAATGTGCCAACGCACACCATCTTTTCCACTCACCTTACCTGCCAAGCTACGCGAAGTAAGCACCTGCAAGGTTTTTAATACAGTAACCTCCTCTTGGTTAGCTTCACGGCAAACACCCGCCAACGAACGGAAAATAAAACGACCGTTAGATAAGATTTTCAATACTTGCCCTGAGGTAATATCCAAGTCGGTACTGGCTTGAGTAATTTGCGGATCTAAACTCGCGGTATCATGTTCGGTTTCGGTATCAATCAAAGGTAATAATTCGCTTTGAATAATACGAAGATTTTGTTCAACCTCTTCTGAACGCTGACGCGCACTGTGCGCTTCGTTCAAAATACGATCGGACATGTTATCGATAAAGAATCGACTCAAAAGTGCTGACACCAAACAGAAACCGGTAAAGATGAGCAACTGTGACGGATCACCCTGGCTCTCTAAAACCAATTCGCTATTGACCATATCCAGCACCACAGGCACTAGGAAAGATGCACCAACCCCAACCACTAAAAAGCGTGGCAAGCTTGCCGCGTCAGGATCTTTGTCACCGTACAGGTAATAGTTTACTAAGCCGCCGAAAATACCAGCCAACAGCATAACTGTTGCGAGAATAAATATATGATTTGCCATGGTCCCAACCTCTCGTTCATTGATTCGGTAACGCCCCAAATCCTATGAACAGCTCCCCTGATAGATATTTACGTTAGTGCGGTATCGGAAATTCAGACGCGATACGCCATGAAATCAACAACACCTGCCTAAATAAAACTAGCAAAGTTTTACTGGTTAGCCAGAAAAGTAATAAATAAATCAGTTAACCGATCATTTATTAAACAAGCGAGCAGTAAAAAAGAAAGAAAATCAGAGAGATTGATGAAATAAACAAGAAGAAATTGGCGGCCGAAAGATAGGATTTACCGCCTAGACTAACGACGCCACTACAGGCGTCGTTTCAGATAAAAACGACTATACTCCAGCTTCTGAGTCGTCGCTGACATCTTTCATGCGGATAAGAGAAACCAATAAGCCCACCCCCAACACGACAGCACCAATAGCCAATGCGGCTGCAAACCACGGAATGCAGTAGTTAATAGACTCTGGCCCACTGATTAAAAACGTAAAGGCAACCACAAGAAAACCTGGCGCCCAATACATAGAACCCTGTTCAATAGGAACCGGCGTAAAGATAAGCACCGCACCGATCAAACTGAATAAGTAGTAGCCGACACCCGGCGTTTTCACCCAAAAAAGTAATTTTCCCCAGCACCAATACGCCACTAGCGCTGAAACTAAATACAACAGCCAAAATTGGCCATACGTTATTACACTATCCACGTTATGCTTTCCATATGATGCGATCTTGCCAATCGTCTTCGTCAATTAAATTGTCGGCTATGCCCTTGTTGCGCATCGAAATTCCAGCTTCATGTACCGACTCTTTCGTACCTGAAATCAGAGGATGCCAATCATACAACGGCTTTTTTTCCGCCAGTAAACGGTAGGCGCAGGTTTCTGGCAGCCAAAAAAAAGTCTGAGCTTGATCCGGTGTTAACCAAACGCAACTAGGCACGAGCGTATTGCGTTGCTGGTATTCTGTGCATTGGCAATTGTTCGTATCTAAATAACGGCAATGAACATCGGTGTAATATACCTCGCCGGTTTCATCGTCCTCGAGCTTATGTAGGCAGCACAGCGCACAACCATCGCACAACGACTCCCATTCAGAAGACGTCATTTCACCCAGCGTCTTGCGCTCCCAAAAAGGTTGATGGCTCATTCTTTATCAATTTTGCAAAATAGATCGAGTAAGTAAGGTTCTTTTGCCGGTGGCATTTGCAAGTAGTACCCCTTTTCTTCGAGCGCTGCTAACACTTTTTCTGTATCCGCTCGGCCAAGCGATTTTTCTGGAGTTAAGATCATGGTCATTGCTAACTCTGGCTTGCCAAACATGGTCATTAACTCTTCAGGTACGCGAGTAAATGCATCTTTACGCGTGACGTATAGATACATTTCGTCTTTCTTTTTTGTCTTGAAGACGTCGCACAAAATTTTACTCATGATTGCTTTTTTCCACTTTGCTCGCAGCTACACCCTGCGTCATCATTAACAATAAAGTTTGGCCAATTACATCCTTACGCCACCCACTTAGCACTTCGGGAAGCTGGTATTGACCGTCGTGATACCCAGAGCGCACTACAAATTCAAGTGCGCGTTTATTAGCCAACAGCTCAGTCGGTATATTGAGCTGCTCGGCCGTGAGCGTCACGGCATCTTTTAGATCTTTCATCGATTGCGCGGCGATCGGAGATAAGGGACGATCAAGCTGCTCTGGCCAAAAGGCCTCATCTTTAGTCATCGCCGTTTCGACAATTTTCAACAAAATATTGCCAGCGTCACGAACGATCGGCGGCTTAACACCTGCCTTCACCAATTGATCGCGATTTTTAGCCTTAAAACGCGCGATATTCCACAGTGAATTATCATCGACAACCTTATTTCGTGGAACATCACGATTACGTGCTTCTTGTTCGCGCCATACAGTCAGTTGCTGCAATATATATTGCTCTTGCGGGCGCAACTTCCAAGCCAACTTAACCTTGCGATACAAGGCTAGATACGAATCATCAATCTGATCAGATGCGTCGAGTAAACGCGTACAGTCTTCCGCTAGCCACTCTTCTCGCCCGAGATCTCGCAACTGCTGACGCAATACGGGGTACAGCTGATACAAGTAATGAACATCTGCCACCGCATAATCTACTTGCTCTGGACGCAGAGGACGATGCAACCAGTTGGAGCGCGTTTCTTCTTTGGGTAGATCAATCTCTAGCAATGCCATCACTGCGCGCTGGAAGCCCATAGAGCCCCCATGCCCCGCTAGTGCTATGCCTAGTTGACTGTCCGCCAATGGGCGCGGAATAACGCCGGTCAAACGTCGACAAACTTCTAAATCTTCGGCGCACGCGTGAAATACTTTCAGTACAGTAGGCGCCTGCAACACCTCAACAAACGGGGTCCAATCCTTGATCAATAAAGGGTCAATAAGGTAACAACCCTTCTCGCCCGCTATTTGAATTAAACCCGCTTGCGGATAAAACGTCGTCGTTCTTACAAATTCGGTATCAACGGCTAGGTAGTCTTCTGTCAGCCATTGTCGACAGGCATCAGTCAGAGCGTCGTGATCTGCAATCCACAGTGGCTCCGGTATATCAAGGCGGCTCATTTAGCCCCTCCAATCATCGGTTGCGCTATGAAATCGCTAAACGACTGCATGAACGTATGAGAATCCAATAAAAAACGCTGTAGATATTGTGCGGTAACATCTCCTTCAACAGAGCCGGTTAACAGCAAATATACTGTGTTCGGTTTTATGCTACTTACGCGCTGTTGCAAGGCAGCCAACGGTAGTTGCGAAGGCCCAACACCAGCAACAGGCGATAGCACGCCGTGCAAAACAAATAATTGTCCCGAATAACCCAGATCACAAAGTATTTGCGCCTGCTCCAACTCAGCAACAACCGCCAAGCATTCATGCCCCCGCGCGAGGTCATCACACACCGAACAATGATCTTCGGATATGTATATCTGGCAACGTTCGCAAGGGCGGATGCTCAGCAATGCCGACTGCAAAGCCTGCGCAAGCTCATCACCACCGGCTCGGTTTAAAGCCCAGCGCGCCATTCTGCCTGCCGCTCGCTCGCCAATTCCCGGAAGAGAATCGAAGGCGCTGACTAGAGCTTTGTATTCCGCTGGCAACTTCATAAATAACGCGTCGGCTCTGATCTTAGAATGGCAGCTTCATACCTGGCGGTAGACCCATTCCAGCAGTCATCTTCGACATCTGCTCTTGATTGTTTTGTTCTATTTTACGTACTGCAGCATTGACAGCAGCAGCTAGTAAATCTTCTAACAGCTCTTTATCTTCACTCATGATGGAGTCGTCTAACTCAACGCGCTTAACATCATGGCGACCATTCATTGTCACTTTCACTAAGCCGGCACCAGACTCACCGGTAACTTCGGCTTCGGCCAATTCTGCTTGGGCTTTTTGCATCTGCTCTTGCATCTTTTGGGCTTGCTTCATTAGGTTGCCCATTCCACCTTTAATCATACAATTCTCCTAACAATCGATTAATTAACTAACCGGACGGATGGTTTCTTCAACAACTGCACCACCCATTTCCGACAAAATATGATTGACCACAGGGTCGGATTCAATTGCCTGCTTCGCCGCATAAAATGATTCGGCATGCAGGCGCTGACGTCTTTGCTCTGGAGTCTCGCCTCGCGGTGAAACCAACTCCATCTCAATACGCACATCAGCAATCAATGCACTGAGTGCATCTTGGATTCGTAGGCGCTGAGATTCATTAAATAATGCCCCTTGCGCCGGATCGACATCAAAACGCAGCACGCCGTCAGCAATTTGTACTAAAGCACTGTTGCGTGCGATTGCCATCGGTAATCCCGCAAGCTTGAGACGGTCAACCCATTGCCACCAGGTATGCGGCTGTAATTCGGGCAGTTCGCTTTGCTCAACCGTGTCGACAGATACCGTATCAGTTGCAACCATTGTACCGCGCTGCTCCGCTACCGGTATAGCCGAGGCTACAGAAGTGGCAGGCACATCCATCAACGAGGTCGCCATACCGCGCGCAATTGGTTTATTTTCTGACCCCGCTTCTTGCGATGGATTACTCCAAGGCACACCCATGCTGTCTTCGGGTGTGACGCCATCAAGGCTATTAGCTGAAACGTTAGATGCAGGCTCGCTAGAAAATGCTGGCACATCATCAAAACGGTCGGATGAATTTGCCAGAGGGGGAATCGCATCAGACTCAACACTCACAGGTTGTTCTACCTGCACTGCCTCTTCTACAGCGACCGGTGCTGCTTCCGGCACAATTGGTACGGAGGGCTCTAATCGACTAACGGTGTCGGCTGCTACAGGAATAGTCTCAGCTTCGTTAGCCGTACCAGCTGCACTGAGTACATCAGGCTGTGACGTTAGGGTCTTTTTTTTTTCAGTTGCCACTTGTAGGGCACTGACTAAATCGAGTTCTGGAACCACATCTGGCGCAGGCCGGAAAGCCAGCATGCGCAGCAATACCATCTCAAAACCTTGGCGCGGCTCTGGTGCCATGGCTAAATCTTTTCGACCCTGGAGGGCAATCTGATAATACAGCTGTAAATCTTCTGGCTGCATAGCCATACCAAGCTTCAATATAGCATCACGATCACCTTGCGAGTTCTCGATAGCATCTGGCACCACTTGCGCTAAAGCGGCACGGTGCCAAATATGCAACAACCCCTGCAACACTTCATCGAAATCAGGTCCGTGTTCCGCCATTGCGGCCACTTCATTCATAACCTCAGCAGCGTTCGCTTTTGCCATAACCTCCGCCATCTTAAACAGACGACCGCGATCCATGGTGCCTAACATAGCGTTTACCTGCTCTTCGCCAACAACACCCTCGCCATAGGCAATAGCTTGATCGGTTAGGCTTAAGGCATCGCGCATACTGCCCTGAGCGGCACGTCCTAGCGACCACAGAGCAGGTTCTTCGTATTGAAACTTCTCTGCGTCTAGCACCCGTGCGAGATATTCAACTATCCGCTCAGGTGTCATGTTTTTGAGGCTGAACTGTAAACAACGCGACAGAATAGTCACCGGCAATTTTTGCGGATCTGTAGTTGCTAACAAAAATTTAACGTGCGCTGGTGGCTCTTCTAGAGTTTTCAGCAAAGCATTAAAACTGTGCGAAGAAAGCATGTGCACTTCGTCGATCAGGTAGACCTTAAAGCGACCACGGGTTGGTGCGTACTGAACGTTATCAAGCAGTTCGCGAGTGTCTTCAACGCGGGTGCGAGAAGCAGCATCCACTTCTATAAGATCGACAAATCGGCCTTCTGCAATTTCTTTACAAGAACCGCAAACACCGCAAGGTCGGGCACTAACGCCTTCTTCGCAGTTCAGGCATTTAGCAAGAATTCGAGCGATGGTAGTTTTGCCAACACCACGGGTGCCTGTAAATAGATAGGCATGGTGTAGGCGGCCTTCGTTTAAGGCATTGATGAGTGCTCTTAGCACGTGCTCTTGACCCACCATTTCGTCAAAGAAACGTGGTCGCCATTTACGCGCAAGTACCTGATAACTCATTGAAATTTTAAAACCCAAGGTTGACCGATAGGTCGCATAATACCTTGTAGAGCAGGGAAAGTCAGGGGAATTTGGAGATGACCTCTACCAGCCACACCCCGGCACACGAGATAACCGCTACCGTTGCTCCCTTCCGGGCCTGGCGGGGTTCGCGGTGTATCGTTGCGAGGGGACCGGCAGAGGCCACCATAACGTCTTGAGCTAGCTCAAGAGGCCGGTACAGTATCCAAAACTCACATTGAAATCAAGTAGTTATGAAAGCCTATAACAGCAAATTAGTTACATGTGCAGCCATTGGCGCAGCGCTTCATTGATAATATCCGCTCGTGCAAGCCCAAGCTCTTCTGCGGCTTCGTCAACTCTGGCAACAACATCAGCCTGCAATTTCACTTCTAAGCGGTGAAAGCCAGATTGCTTATCACGCATACGCTGCGAGCGCTTGTTATACCGCGACTGCTGCACCCTATCGTACGGGTTACTTCTAGGCCTGCCTGGTCGGCTAGGCGAAAACAGATCCATGGTGGTTCTGTCTTCAGGTTGAATAGACATCCGCACTCCTCTTAGCAAAAACGCGGCAATTATCGCCAGCAAGAAATGAAAAGCAACGCTAAGTGACAGGTTTAGTCTTGCCAATTACAAATCGGCGCAATACTGTTGAGGCATAGTTTCAAAAGAATCAGCAAATACATGACAAAAAATACGCAATTAACTGCCGCACAAGTTACCCAACACATCGACATCAACGCACTTAACTTCGAAACAACCGCCAATCTAGAAACCTTTCATGGGGTACTCGGCCAAGATCGAGCTGTTAACGCCATTCAATTTGGCGTTGCGATGCAACGACCTGGCTATAATATTTTCGTCATGGGCGACACGGGCACAGGCCGTTCATCCTATGTCCGCGATTATTTAAAGAGCGAAGCCAAGCGTCAGCCGACACCGGATATCTGGTGTTACATGAACAACTTTAAAAATCCGCGCGAACCAAGAGCACTGGCGTTATTACCGAATGAAGCGAGCGAATTTCGCAAACTGATCAATGAATTAATTGATCAATTACTAGCCACATTTCCGGCTGCGCTAGAACACCCTGCCTATCAACAAAAAAAATCAGCAATTGACTACGTATTTAATCGTCGTTACGACAAAGCCATCGAATCTGTCGAACGTGAAGCACATAAACGGGGGGTTGCGGTTTATCGAGATTCCAATGCTATTAGCTTTACACCAATGCGCGAAGGCAAGGCTCTGGATGAAACCGAATTTGCACAACTCAGCGAAGAAGAGCGCGAAACCTTCCATAATGATATTGCCGAATTAGAGCAAATGCTCAGCGATCAATTGTCGGAATTACCGCAATGGAAACGCGAAAGCAGTAATGAATTACGCAGTTTAAACCAAGAAACCATTCGCGATGCGATTACTCCCCTGTTGGCTCATATCCGTAAAGATTTTGCTAGCCACGAACCTGTGATGGAGTATCTCAATGAAATGGAAGAATACCTACCAAGCTTAGTATTGGAGGAATTAGTCGAAGAGCGCATTATGGATTTGCGTGAAGAATACGCAAAGCGCAGCAGCTTAGAAGAATCCCTATTACCGAACATTGCAACACATCACAACCCAGATAGCGGCGCTCCTGTTATTTATGAGCCGCACCCAAGCTACGCCAATTTGTTTGGTCGCATTGAATATGCCAGTGAACAAGGCGCGCTGGTCACCAACTACCAACGTGTTTGTCCCGGTGCCTTACATAAGGCGAATGGCGGTTATTTAATGCTTGATGCCGATAAAGTATTAGGCGAACCGTTAGTATGGGAAGCACTAAAACGAGCACTGCAATCACACGAGCTAAAAATGGACTCGCCCTATTCTGAAATGGGCATTTTAAATACAACATCACTACTACCTGCGGTTATTCCTCTCGAATTTAAACTGGTGTTAATTGGCTCGCGTAATATCTATTACCTACTTCAGGAATACGACGAAGACTTTAAGCGCTTGTTTCGTGCTGTCGTCGATTTCGATAACGACATTACACTGACTGAAGATCATTTAGTGGCTTATTCGCAACTGTTAAAAAGCCGCGTCGAAGAACAAGGTTATAGCGATTTAGATCGTGCCGCAGTGGTACGCATGGTGCGTTACAGTGCCCGCTTAGCAGAGCAACAAGACGTATTAAGCGCGCGTGTTGGTGAACAATTTGATTTATTGGCTGAAGCGAATTTTATTCGCCTAATGGCTAAAGATGAATTAATCCAACCGATTCATATTGACCGTGCACTCGCCGCAAAACAAGAACGTACAGGGCGCGTATACGACAAACTTTTTGAGCAAATGCTCGACGGAACCGTTCTATTAGAAACCAGCGGCGAAGCCATCGGTAAAATAAATGGCCTTACCGTAATGTCTCTTGGTGATACCAGCTTTGGTTCGCCAGCCCGCATCACTTGTACCGTGTACCCAGGCAGCAAAGGCGTTGTCGATATTGAACGCGAGGTATCCCTCGGCCAAGCAATTCATTCCAAAGGCGTGATGATTCTCAGCGGCTTTTTAGGTAATCGCTATGCGCAAAAATTTCCTTTGGCCATATCGGCTCATATCGCTATGGAGCAGTCCTACGGCTATATTGATGGCGACAGCGCCTCTCTGGGTGAATTAGTGTGTTTGATTTCAGCCTTAATCCAGACGCCAATTGACCAAAGCTTCGCCATCACAGGCTCAGTTAACCAATACGGGGAAGTTCAAGCCATTGGCGGTGTAAATGAAAAAATTGAAGGTTTCTTCCGCTTGTGTTCAGCGCGCGGATTGACTGGTAAACAGGGCGTTATTATCCCTTACTCTAATCGCAGAAATTTGATTCTTAACGACGAAGTAGTTGCTGCTGTTGAAGCAGGAAAATTTGCAATTCACTGCGTTAAACATGTTGATCAAGCCATTGAAATATTAATGCATCGTGAGGCTGGAGAAGTAAATAAAGATGGTGGATTCCCGCAAGGTACGGTCAATGGAGAAATCATTGGACGCCTTGAAGCCATTGCCAAAATGAGTGATAAAAAATCGGATAACGATTAAAACCAGAAAGCACTAACAATAAAAAAGCGCTCACTGAGCGCTTTTTTATTGTTCTAACTTACGCCCCAAGCGCGCGTGAGCTCTTAGACGCTCATCCAGCAGCCGGAAGTCGACAGGCTTAGCCAACACGCTATCCATTCCGGCATCGAAACAACGCTGTCGCTCACTATCAGAAACACCTGCAGTTAACGCTAAAATTGGAAGACTGCACCCCATTTCACGTAATAATTCAGTGGTTTCAATACCGCCTAACACGGGCATATGGCAATCCATTAAAATAACATCAGCCTCACGCCACGCACCGCTATCTAGCATATCTTGACCATTATCAAAAATATGAGGGGTCATTCCTTGTCGAGTTAGAATGACCCGCAATATCTTCTGATTGGTCGCGTCGTCTTCGCAAACGACAACCGTTAGACCTTTTGTATCGACAACCTCAGCGGCTTGAGCTGGAGTAACATTAACAACCGATAAAGGAATTTCCACCCAAAAACGACTGCCTCGCTCGGGCTCACTCACAACACCAACAGAGCCGTGCATTACCTCGGCAAGATTACGGCATAAACTTAGGCCTAGGCCAGTACCGCCATAGTTTTTAGACGTCGAGGAGCTCCCTTGCTCGTAGGCATTAAAAATTTCGCCTAAACGATTCGACTCTATTCCTGCACCATCGTCTTCTACGCAAATACGCAGTAGAAACCGTTCCTCAGCTTTGCAACCAGATACACTGACATTAACCATGCCACCACGATTAGTGAATTTGTAAGCATTACTTAAAAAGTTAATCAGTATCTGTTGAATACGGGCCGCGTCGCCAATCAATAGGTCAGGAACCTCGTCAGCAACAATGTGCGTAAATTCTATTTCTTTACGCTGCATATTGGCCGAAAATATCGCCATACTGCGCTGTAACCAATCACGAATATTGAATCCTTCTTCATGCAGTTGCAGCTTGCCCGCTTCGATTTTTGCAACATCTAATACATCATCAACAACTGCAAGTAACGCCTGCACAGTAAAACTGAGATCTTTGAGTAACGATGCTTTAGCCTCAGTATCACTATCGCCTTCGAGCAACTCAACAATACCAATAATTCCTGAAAGCGGATTACGGATCTCATGGCTCATATGGGCGAGAAACTGAGTTTTAGCTTGTGATGCTTTAGCCGCTACTTCACGTTCTTGCTCAACTTGAACGACTCGTCCAGCAAAATACTCCGCGGTTAAAATATCCCTATAACCGCGTAAAGCGGTGGTCAGAGACACGAATAAACGCTCTTGAGTAGAATCGCTTTTCGCAAGATAATCATTGATGTCGTAGTTTTGGACAACGCGATACTCAGGAGCAAATCCAGCTTGTCCTGTACGCAAAATAATTCGAATCCTCTGGTTATTACTAACCTTACGAATATGTTCAACTAGTACGAGTCCAGCATCATCCTGCTCCATTACGACATCCAATAGAATGACGGCGATATCTTCACGCGCCGCTAATATTTGCCGTGCTGCAGCGGCACTGCTGGCCTCTATAACGGATATTGGAATGCCTTCAAATCGAAAGCGAGATAGAACTAGTCGAGTAACATCAAGGACGGACTGATCGTCATCAACGACCAATACAGGGATGGGACTAGGTAAAAACTGATTAAACTGAACAGCAGAATTCATGCCTTCATTGCGCATTCAACTCTTTCCTTTGCCATTTATTAGCAGATCCATTTGCTTAATATCACCATTAGATAATAGTCAGAGTTCAGCATGGGCTGAACTCAACATTCGCGTTAGTTGTCACCCAACATGTCACGCTTTAACCTGCTTTGAACCGGGTCGTCACCCAGCCAGATTGCGAACATGGCTTTCTTAAATTCTGCACCAGGTACAACTGCCTGCTCTTCGGAGTTGCGATAAATTACAACTCCACGCTCTGGGTCGTATACCAAATCAAAAACATCATGATTTTGCAAAGTCGTTCGAAATGCGCCAACCATTGTTTCTATTTCGTTTTGTATCGGTGCCGTATTGCCATGAGTCGCTTGTACAAAACCTTCGTGAGCTGCATCAGCAAAACGATCACCTGTAATCATATCGGAAATGATATAAATACGCATGGCTAAAGGCTTATCTGCCGACAAATAGGCCAAGATATCAAGATCTTTATTATCGACCGCATCTTGTGGAAGATACAGAGCGCACACATAAAGATGATAGAAAAACTTAGTACGAACGCCTGCGCCTTTGAGCATTAACGGGGTATCTAAAAGAGGTAATTCGTTTTCAACCTTAATGCCTTCCAGCTTCAAGGCTTGAGCTCCAGAGGCTAAAAATATCGAGAGAACAACACCTGACAACCAGCGTACTGCTTGGGAATAAGAGACCATAACACATCCTTTATATTCAATAAGTCATGTCAAACTATATAGTTACACGCGATGGCAAGGACAAGATAAACGCTAAGCCAGCCGATGTTAATAATAACATGACCTTGGGCTCGGGGAATTGCCAAAAAGACGCCAAACTAACGCGGAAATGCTAGTTTTAGCAGGATGTTTCTCTTAAACAGTAACTCTTGCAGCTCTATTGCACACAAAACTACCGATGCAATAGAGCTAGCAATAATGCTCAGCGAAAATCTTTTAGATTTTTCTGAACAAATAAGAGTGTCAGTTCAACGAGATTTTCGCCGGAATCGTAGAAGCGGTCGTCGAGCTCTGCGATTTCGTCAGCATGCTCGCTTTCGATTTGATCAAACAAATCAACGCGCTCATCTTCATCGGCAGGTACTTGGCGATCTTCGAACATATCAAGGAGTCGATCCAGTAAAATACTGGTCTCTTTGGCTTTGATTCGCTCAAGTGATTCTAGCGTTTCTTCAGCTCTAGCACCGGCTTCGTGATGAATGAATTGAACGAAACCGCCGTTCTCCATTTCACTAAGTAGCTGATCGATGCAATAAACGGTTTTTTCCGCTTCTGTCAGTGAGTCATATCCCAGCTCAGATTCTTTGTCATAAATGACATCGGTGATCTGAAGAAATGAATCAGTTTCATCGGCAACATCTAACGCTGCCTGAATCTCCATGTTCATAAATTCCTACTCGTCTTACTCATAAAACCAATGGTAAAGCCACAATAGCCTACCCAGTTGAGTTTGACAAAGATTTTAAAACAACGAATTGACAATTGCTTTTAGCCACCACCTGCAGGGATTGCCAGTCGCTTGATAAAAGCCGCTGTTGCCTCAGGATCTTCCATAGGAAAACAATGTGTCCCTGGCTGCTCAAACCAAGCTACATTACGATTTATGCTGGCTGCACGCCGCGCCGCGCGGTTAATAAACGGGTAACTTTTTTCAGCAACCAGAATATAAACCGGGCACTTAACTGAACGCACGGAATGCCACAGTTGATAAGGGTACGACCCAAATATCGACGCCTCCCAGAATGGATCACAGCTCAACACACGCTCAGCGCCGTCAGAATATGTTCCAAACTCAACAAAAGCATCAAGCGCACTAGGGTGCCAAGACCGATATAAAGACTTACGGCCAAGATCACTTTGCAGCTCGTCTTTGCTTGGCCAGCGACGACGACGCTGTTGCACTGCCTTAACTAATTTTGTTCGCTGCCAGAAACCGGTTTTGCGCAACAACCTCTGTGTTAATAGGATTTCAGACGAAAACAACACAGGGTCTAGCAAGATAATACGAGTGAATAGATTAGGTTGGGCCGCTGCCATTAGCAGCGTCATTACGCCCCCCATTGAGTGACCAACCCCAACTAAAGGACCACTAGTGCGCGAAATGATGCTTTCTGCAATGGTTGCAGCCATAGCATTCCAATCAGGCTGAATGCTATCAGGCTTATGTGAAACGCCGTGTCCCGGTGCATCGGTAAACAATAACCGACGGTCGTTAGGTAACAGCGCGGCAACCGGCTCAAGAGTACGAGCACAAAAACCGTTGCCATGAAGAAAATGAAAGCCTTCCTCACTCTCAGAACCAGAACGATCATACCCACCTAGCTCACCATCGTGCCAAGCCGTGAGATCGCTAATACGCATACCTGAATCGGTCATCTTGAGTCCTTAACATTTTCAGTCGCAACTAAGCATAGGTTTCAACCAGCCAGCCATCGCTTTTTGTCATATTTGCAATGCGGAGAAGGGTATCACGCTAGCGCTCTTTAGAATCTGCAACTAGGGTAAAAGTCTTTCCCATAAACATAATCAAAAAGGATCCAGTCATGACTGCAGCGACAACCCTTCGCGCGTTAGAAGCCAACCGCTTGTTCACTGATTTAAAGGACGCCGAAGCGCGCCTTTCCCAAGCCGCTCGCGACCTCAAAGCCGGTGTTATTTCCGAAGAGGAATACAACACTGAGGCTGAGCTTTGCATTAAAATTATTCGAGCCTGTAGCCTTTTGCATTAAGCAAAGACGCTTCTACGCCGCAGCCGGTACGCCGCTGTGAAAACGGAACTCTGTATCGGGCGTTAGAATCAATTCTCTTTCTGCAGCACGTAGTTCGTCGATACGCTGACTAATATCAGCGTTGGCATACTGTCGCGCCAATCCGAGATAATCTTGATAATGACGCCCTTCCGAGCGCAATAACGAACGATAAAACTTGGCCAAACGCGCATCGAGATGAGGTGCCAAACAAGCAAAGCGCTCACACGAGCGAGCTTCGATTAGCGCGCCGATGATCAATACGTCGATCAACTCATCCGAACCGTTTCCGCCTTTGCGCACTTGTTCGCGCAGGCTGGAGGCATAGCGTGAGGATGATAAGTTGCGATAATGAACACCGCGCTCTTTCATGATCCCGACCACTTGCTCGAAGTGCAGCAACTCTTCTCGCGCTAACTGGCTCATTTTCTTGAGCAGGTCATCACGATCAAGATGACGATACAGTAAGGTCATTGCGGTATTTGCGGCTTTTTTTTCACAGTTAGCGTGATCAATGAGCAAGATATCCTGCTGCTTCAGCGCTTCTTCAATCCAAGCGTCAGGCGTTGGGCAAAGTAGAAATTCATTGATTTCGTTTAACACCGCTTGCAGGCTCATTCGCCGATCTCCAATAACGATTCTAAAATAGCGCGAACATCGCCACTAATAACCACAGCATTTTGGCTTGCGTCATCCAACAAACAAAAAGTAACTACGGCATCAACCACCAAATCTTTCGGTTCACCGTTTTCTAAGCGCCAGACCTCTTGGCTAAACTTCGCGCTCTTATTGCCAATTGCAGCAACGGATGTGGATACTCGCAACACATCACCGAAAACGGCAGGCTTGCGATAATTGATATTAATATTGGCTACGACAATCGCGAGATCTCGCTCTTGAAATTGTTCGACCAAGCGATGATGACCAAGAAAATCCCAACGACTTTCTTCTAAAAACTCCAGATAACGTCCGTTGTTTACATGCTGATAAATATCGAGGTGATAACCTCTAACAATGATGTCGACGGACAAAACAGTTACCTAAGGGTGATAAGTGAGCGCGGATTTTAATCAATATGCCGCAATTGAACAACGAAGAGGCCGATTTTAACTAATTTGACCGCGTCGCCAACGTAAATCATGCAAATTCATACCCAACGGCACATCTCGACGCAATGTCGCCAACACTCGGGTCAACAGAGCTTGCTGCCAATGCTGAGCCAATGTTGCGGCCAACTTTTCTGGTAATAGCTGTGGAAAAGCCAGAGCCATATCTAACGAGCCACAAGTATCCAGCACACTGCCAGCGCCTTTAGGGCCAATGCCAGGAACGCCGGGTAAATGATTGGTGGTATCGCCGGTCATTGCCCAAAAATCAACCAGTTGATGAGGCGGCAATCCCCACTTTTGCTTTACGCCTTCAACGTCGAAGGCTGTGCGATCAAAATGATTGCGCAGTTGAATGCGCGGTGTCACCAACTGACAAAAACCTTTATCAGTTGATAGGATAGTGACCTCAAGCCCGCCCGCCGAAGCGCGGTCGGCCAAACTCGCGACGATATCGTCAGCCTCCCAACCCGCGACATCAATGCACGTGAGCCCTGCATCGGTTAAGCCAGCTCGAATCTCAGGCAAACCGGCTTGCAATGTCTCAGCCATAGGCGCACGCCCAAGTTTATAATCAGGCCAGAGGGTATGCCGCCATGTTTCACATTTTTCTTCAAATACCACGACACAATGACTAGCACCGACAGCCTCTGCTGTTGCCGTTGCAATGGTCACTGAACGAGCACGAGTGCCTTCTACCGGCCACTCGCCGCCCTCAAGAGCGGCATAAACGCGACGGATTAAATTCATCGCATCAATGATCAGCAGGTGCATCGCCACCCTCCTCTATTTGCTCTGCGACAATTACCGACTGACTTTGCTGCGCTTGCCACAAACTCGCATACGCTCCTTTTCTTACTAATAAGTCGGCATGCGTACCCTGTTCCAATACTTCACCATCTTGCAGTACAGCGATTTGATCCGCATCGACAATCGTGGATAAACGATGCGCAATAATAAGGGCCGTATGGCCTTTGGCAACTCGGCGAATTTCACCCATAATCGCCCGCTCGGTATGGGAATCTAACGAGGATGTCGCTTCATCAAACACCATAATATCTGGGCGTTTTAATAACATTCGCGCAATCGCAATACGTTGTTTTTCACCGCCAGATAATTTCAATCCGCGTTCACCTACTAAAGTATCTAGGCCTTCGGGGCAAAGCTTTAACAAGCCATCAAGACTAGCCATGCGCACGACTTCAAGTAACTCTGCTTCCGTCGCTTCCGGCCGAGCATAAAGCAAGTTGTAGCGTAAGGTATCGTTAAATAAAACCGTATCTTGGGGCACTATACCCAGTCGTTCGCGTAGAGACTTTTGCGGTACATTGCGAATATTTTGGCCGTCGATAAAAATGCCACCGTCTTGCGGATCATAAAAACGAAATAGCAGTTTAGTGATGGTCGATTTACCAGCACCGCTACCACCCACTACTGCTAATGTTTTGCCAGGCTCTAGGATTAAATTCAGGCCTTTTAAAATAGTGCGCTCGGTACGATAACCAAAATTGAGGTCGCGTAGCTCAACTTTACCTTGGGTGACTTTAAGGACATCTTGCCCGCTATCAGCAACTGCTGTTTCCTCGTCTAGCAAATCAATCATGCGTTCGATATTCGCCATCGACGCTTTAATTTCTCGATACACAAAACCCAAAAAGTTAAGCGGTAAAAACAACTGGAACATAAATGCATTCACAAGGGTGAAGTCACCCAGCGTCATGGTGCCTTCAATTACATAATAGGCAGCGAACATCAACATGGCGGCCATGGCCACACTAATAATTAAAGCCTGACCACTATTTAGCGTAAATAGCGACAAACGATTCATACGCCTTGCCGTCTCCCACTTAGCTAGCGATTCATCGTAGGCACTTGCTTCACGTTCTTCTGCAGTAAAGTACTTAACCGTTTCGTAATTTAATAAGCTATCAAGTGCACGGGCATGCGTGGTTGAATCCATTTGATTCGCTTCGCGCACGTAGCGCGTTCGCCACTCCGTTACACGAATTGAATAAATTACATACAGGGTTACCGCCAACGACGTGATAAAAGCAAATACTGGCGGATAATTCGCCAATAAAATACCGACAACTAATAGTAGTTCTAGCAAGGTCGGCAAAATATTAAAAATTAAAAACCTAAGTAAGAAACTGATGCCATTAACACCGCGTTCAATGTCGCGCTGTAACGCTCCGGTTTGACGATCCAAATGAAAAGCTAAGCTTAAGTCATGCAGGTGACGAAATACCTTTAATGCCATGCGGCGCATCGCCCGTTCCGTCACGCGACCAAACAACAAATCTCGTACTTCACCCGCAAATACCGTTAAAAATCGTGTAGCACCGTAAGCAACCAACAAAGTTAAAGGGAACGCCACCCACCAAGACACTGGCTCGCTAACAGCTTGTAAGTGATCGACTTGGTACTTAAGTAAAAATGGCATGCCGACACTGGCTAATTTAGCAGCAACAAGACACAACGCCGCTAACACCAAGCGCCCGCGATACTCCATAAGAAACGGCCACAAAATACTCAGCCAATACGCCGGACGTAAACGCTCGGGGGGTTCTACCGGCGTGCTTTGAAAACTTCTCATGGATGACTTTCTCTGATTCGGGTGATTTGCCATACTGGCGGCAATACAAACGGGCTATCATAAGCTTCGTTAACCAACGATGCGAAGGCGAGTTTCATGCTCAGCCCGTCGAGGATAAGGATCAAACTGCAGTGATTCAACGCATTTCCCGTCTTAAGGCCGCATTACCTGAGCTAACCGAGCTCGAACGCCTTATCGACGAAGGCAGCCAGCACATGCGCATCCGTGTTCCTGCTCACATTCAACACGGCGAAGACCACCTTCCCTTTTATGTCATCGAGATGGGGTCTACCCGCAAAGATGCTCCAGTACTGGCATTAGTAGGTGGTGTACACGGTGTCGAACGTATCGGCACTCAGGTTATATTGTCGTTTTTAAAGACCTTAATCCGCCGACTGCGCTGGGACCCCGCTGCTATTGAGCAGCTTCATCGTATTCGGTTAGTTATTATACCGATCGTCAATCCCGGCGGCATGGCGGATAACAGCCGTACTAACCCAAACGGGGTTGATCTCATGCGCAATGCTCCAGTCGAAGCACTGCAACGTACCCCCTTTTTAGTAGGTGGGCAGCGCATCAGTCCAAAACTACCTTGGTATCGTGGCGAACGCGACAAACCGATGGAACCCGAAAATCAGGCACTCACGGATGCCATCCATCACGCTTTAAAAGACCAGCCTTTTTGCATGAGCCTAGATTGCCACTCAGGATTCGGTACCAAAGATCGCCTGTGGTTTCCGTATGCGAAAAGCGTCGATCCTTGGCCCGGCATTGATAGTGCACATGCCATGACTGAATTATTTGAATACACCTACCCTCACCACGACCTGTATTTATTCGAACCCCAGGCCCACAGCTACACCACGAGTGGCGATGTATGGGATTATCTATACGACGACTATCGCACCTCACAACCTAACGGTTGTTACTTACCGATGACATTAGAAATGGGGTCATGGCTATGGGTAAAGAAGAACCCTCGCCACCTATTCCGCTATCACAGCCTGTTCAATCCGATCTTGCCGCATCGCCAGCAGCGAATTTTACGTCGACATTTAACATTTTTTGACTTTCTGATGTCGGCAACGGCAACGATGGCAAGCTGGGCACCAACGGACGCACTAACTCAGCAACATCATCACATGGCAGCACTCACACGTTGGTATCCTGGACGCTAACAGAATCGGCCTAAGTAAAGTTAAGAACTTAGCGGAGGTAGTGTGATCTGACCTCGTGATCCGTTACACTGATCGCCTTATTTTATTGTGACCTAGGCCTGTAGCCATAGATTAACGCTACTGCCACTTGACGAGAAAGCTGACCGAACCATGCCCTTATTCCGCGCATCTGCTATCCGTACACTATTCGCAACGGCCGCTTTGGCTATTTCTGCGACTTCTACCCATGCCGAAATCAATGCCGACTTAGGTTTAAGTTCTGAATACGTGCGCGATGGCATAAGTCAAAGTGGTGGCAACGTCGCGATACAAGCCGGTGCAACAGCAACCAGTAATACCGGTTTTTATGGCGGCATTTGGGGTAGCCAAGTTGATCGTAATGGCGACAAGGTGCAAGCAGAGTTTGATGCTTTTGGTGGCGTTTATGTCCCTCTTAGCGAACGCTTCGCCGTTGACTTAGGCGCAACTCGCTATACCTTTCATGGCGACATGGATCGGGATGGAGATAATTACAACGAAGCCTTTGCACGTATTCTATTCAACGATGCATTAACGCTTGGCACTCGCTACTCAGATGCTTATATGGGCAGTAATTATGCTCATCGCTCGCTCGAGCTCGGTTACACCATGACTCGTGGTACCTTCTCTATTGAATTGTTTACCGCCCAACATCGTTATCTGGAAATTGATGAGAACGTCAACTACGGCGCAGAACATCAAGATGATTATTGGCAGTTTCGCGTTGGTGTTGGTCGTACATATAACAAGTGGGATTACCGCTTTGTACTCGACCGTACTAACCTAGGTAGCGATTACGACGCCGGTACAACCATTCAGTTTAGCGTTCATCGCTACTTTAATATCTGGTAAATCGATGCCAGATGCTCTCTTGCCGCCGGTGGTTATGCTACGAGGATTAATTCGCAGTAATTTCCACTGGGGAGATTTCCCTGAACGATTAGCACCTTGGTGCACGAATATCATTCGACCTGAAATCCCCGGCAATGGTTTTCGCTTTAACGAAAAAACCCCCGCCAGTATTCATGCCTTAATGAAAGATGTACGCCAACAAGTGATCGCCCAACATAGCGGGCCAGTTATCATTGTTGCTGTCTCTATGGGCGCCATGATTGCGATGGAATGGGCGCGTTGCTATCCCGCGGAAATCGCCGCCATGCATCTTATTAATACCAGTTTGGCGAATATGTCTTTGCCATGGCAGCGCATGCAAGCACCTGCACTTCTATCACTAGTTGCACACGCCACGGGCCGAGATCGATTAGAAAGTTGCATTATGCGCTGGACCATGAATTTAGCGGATCGCAAATCCTTGCAAGATCGGTGGCTAGCGTTTAATCGCGAGCATCCTTTAACGTGGGGAAATGGAATCGCTCAGATGTGGGCCGCTAGCCGCTACCGCGGACCGTTAACGGCACCGATTAAAGATGTGTGGTTTTACAATGCGGAAAAAGATCACTTAGTAAAGTCAGCCTGTACCGCACGTATTGCATCAAAATGGCAAAAGCCCTTGGATACACATCCGACCGCGGGACACGACCTACCAATGGATGCTGGAGACTGGCTAGCCAGTTTAATCGGTCCGCGCTTAAATCTAATGGTTTGACCCAGTCCAGACGACTTAATCTGTATTCTCGACCTGACTAATCGCCGCTTCTTCTTGTGGCGGCTTAATCAAATCTTCAAACGACGTGACAGAACCATTAGCCATCCATGGTATGCACGGCATAAATTTGCCTTGGCATAGCGTAGGAAACGTATCAGACAATACGTTGAAGATTAGCTTAGTGTTGTAGCCTCGAGGGAAACGCACCTCACCCGACGACAATATTTTGGTAGGAAAGCTATGAATATGGCGATAAAAACCTAACAAGGTTTGGTTATCAAACACCAATAGAGTGAAATACTGGTGATAGTCCTCTCCGCGCACTCGTTCTAAACCAATCAGGGTGCGCTCGCCATGACGGCCAAAAAAGTAAAACGACATCACTTTATCGTTTACGTGATCATCAAGTAATGGCGAATGCGTGCGGTGTAAAAAGGCCTCAGTCCATTCCGGGGTAACGGCAAGCGCCCCCTTAACAATAGGTGTTGCTACCGGCTCGTCTAAGGTAACTGCCCCATCCTCTGGCGCTGACTCAGCATTAGTAGCGTTAAGGCTTTCAGCAGCGTCAATCACGTCACCCTGCTCTGCATGAGTGCAGACAGCGAGTGGAAAATTTAACAAGCTACCAAACAGACCCATAATTATTATTTTTTTGATCGTCATGTGGTCCATGCACTCATATCAAATCATCTTTCTCGCGCGGCAAATTGGCCACCGCGCGTTCTAATTAACCCACCAAGTCTATGGCTGAGTAAGTTCGAGCTTCATGCCTAAATACTTTTCTAGATCAGGCAACACAAATGCATCGTCTTCAGATACTAGGCTAATAGATACACCCATAGCACCTGCACGGCCAGTACGACCAATACGGTGAACATAATCTTCAGGATCTTCTGGCAAGGTGTAGTTAATCACATGGCTAACGCCATCAACGTGAATACCACGACCAGCAACATCGGTTGCCACTAAAATATTCACATGCCCATCGCGGAAGCGTTCCAGCGTGCGCACGCGTTTTTGCTGCGCAACTTCACCAGACAACAACACAGACACATGACCGTGCTTATTTAGTTTGTCGCAGAGATTACGAGTTAAATCACGACGGTTAGCGAAGATAATGCAACGTTCTGGTTTCTCTTCGTTTAGCACCTGCTCAAGCACACGGTACTTATCAGACTCTGCCACTAAGTAGCACTTCTGCACGACGCGATCTGTCGTTACTTGCTCAGGCTCAATCACGACCTGATGCGGATCTTTGGTCCACTGGTCGATCAAAATACGAACATCGTAGTTGAACGTTGCTGAATACAGCAGCGTTTGACGCTCATCTTTGGGCGGCGTTGAACGCACGATGCGACGAACATCAGGGATAAAGCCCATATCTAACATGCGATCGGCTTCGTCTAGCACCAATACTTCAATCTGATCGAGGAACACATCTTGGCTGCGCATAAAGTCAATCAAACGTCCCGGTGTAGCCACCAGAATATCGACGACTTCATCACGTAAAACCTTACGTTGCTGCTCGTAATCCATACCGCCAACGACGGTCAGAACATTCAAGCCGGTATACTTGGCCAGACCTTCAGCGTCTTTGCCAATTTGCATCACTAGCTCACGCGTTGGCGCAATTACCAAAGCACGGGGTTCACTGGCAAAACGCTCTGCCGGTACATTAGTGAGCAAGCGATTTAAAATGGTTAACAAAAACGCCGCCGACTTACCCGTGCCCGTTTGTGCTTGGCCAATGGTATCCCGACCGCGCAAGGCTGCTGGTAAACTCTCGGCCTGAATAGGTGTGCAATAAGTGAAGCCGAGTTTATGAATGCCCTGCATCACAGAATCTGGAAGGTCTAAGTCGTGGAAACGCGTTTTGCCTTCTTCAGGTTCAACCTTAAATTGGCTGATATCCCACGGCGCTTCGACAACCGCATTTGCTTTAGTGCGCTTATGTTCGTGCTTTTCGCGACCCGCAGCGTGCTGCGGACCATTTGTCTTTGCCGTAGTGTTAGCCGGCTTACTGCCCTTATTGGCAGTGGATGTCTTCGCGACGGCTGGCTTTTTAGTATCTGCCGTGCTTTTGGATTGCTGCTTCGGTGGCGTATTGGTCGGCGCCTTACTCTTTCCCGAAACTGCTTTTAACAGTTTTTTTAACAAAACCTGCTCCGCTCTATATTCGTTCTGGTGCAAACAGGTGCGCACCAAATTGTGAATGTCGTTGATAATAATCTAACAGGGCCTTTTTTAATACGCTTGCCCGCATAGGAAGGCCATTTGCAAGGTAGTTTTGTGCCTGTTTTACCACCGCAGCCCGAAAACGCGCAATACCCGCCGCCACCGCGACCGGATCGCCGTTCAAATTATCAGTACTAAGGTAAAACTTACGACCGCAAGCCTCAGACAAAATCCACTCAAGCGCCTGAGGTTTAACCTCTACATGTTCAAACTCTCGCTGGCGTTCGGGGCTGCGGCCATCAGGTTCATACCAATAACCGAAATCGACCAACAAGCGCCGCTGTTTACCTGCGATACACCAATGGCTGATTTCATGCAGTGCTGAGGCGTAAAAACCATGAGCGAAAATTAGGCGATGATATGAACACTCATCGTTTGCAGGTAAATATTCCGGCTCATTATCACCAGCAATCAGACGCGTGTTTTCACTGTGCGCAAACAAGCCATCAAACAACTTAATCAAATCTTGAACATCCAGTACGCGTAGCGGAATAGCTAAAGAGTCCCTCTCCAACGGAAGGGGATGTAATGGAACGCTGTTATTTGACATCGGCATAGTAATAAATCGGTATCTGGCTGGTTCTTACTCGGTGTTAAGTGCAAAATGCGCCGCGACAACTATTTTTAATCATCGCACTCCCTATGAATCACGGACACTAGCGGCATGACGTTTAAAGCTCAAGAAGTTAAAGCCATTATACGCCTGACTTTGCCCATTCTTGCGACTCAATTAGCACAAATTGGCATGGGTACGATTGATACCATCATGTCTGGCTATGTTAGCACTCGCGATCTTGCTGGTGTAGCAATCGGCACTGCCATTTGGATGCCTATTTGGATGCTGCTGGCAGGTATATTGGTGGCACTATCTCCTATGACTGCGCAGATGAATGCTGCACGTCAACGCGACGCCATGCCACGGTTATTGGCTGCTGCCATCTATCTAGGGCTTGTCGCCGGAGCCTTAGCCGGTATCATCGTAGCCGCTATCGCTTACAGTCTACCTAGCATAATTGAAGACACCGCTACCGCCATCATTGCTCGCGATTATCTCTATTTTATTGCACTCGGTATGCCACCGTCTGGCATTTACTTGGCCTACCGCTTTTACGCCGAAGCGGTAAACCATGCCGTATTCCCAATGCGCATTATGCTGGTTGCACTATTACTGAATATTCCACTCAATTATATTTTTGTATACGGTGCGCTGGGCATGCCAGAAATGGGCGGCCCCGGGTGTGGTGTAGGCAGCTTGCTCGTCATTCTATTTTTAATGGTGGCCAACGCATGGGATACACGCCAGCGTCGTATCACTAAAGAATTCCCACTCTGGGAACACGTACGTCACCCCAATATGGAATACGTCAAAGACCTATTTCGTATCGGTATGCCCATAGGCATTGCCATCTTTTTTGAAGTAAGCCTATTTACCGTGATTGCCCTTCTTATTACCGATTTAGGGCCAACCGTCGTCGCTGGTCATCAGGTAGCACTGAATATTTCATCACTCACCTTTATGATCCCGCTAAGCGCTGGTATGGCGCTCACCGTTCGAGTGGGTCATCACCTTGGCAGTAAAGATATTATCGCCGCACGAACCACGGCTTGGCTCGGTGTAAAGCTTAACTTCGGACTAGCACTGTTTAACGCGACAATTATTGTCTTGGGTGCAAGCTATATCGCCGGACTCTACTCCCCCGATCCGCTGGTGGTTGCTGTAGCGTCCTCCTTAATGATTTATGCCGCTATCTTTCAAATATCGGATGCCGCGCAAATTGCCGCCGCCGGAGCTTTGCGCGGTTATCGCGACACGGTCGCTGTAATGATAATTACCTTCGTCGCCTACTGGTTAATTGGCCTGACCTCAGGATACTGGCTGGCCTATGCCGAAAGCACGCAACTAGGGGCTAAAGGCTTTTGGATGGGATTAGTGATTGGCCTGTCTTGTGCGGCAATCGCACTGTGCTGGCGCTTGTATTTAATTAGCCAAAGGCCGGAAGTTATAAGTACTGAAGAAAAAGCACTCAATAATTGAGTGCTTTTATTTTTTAATAATAACAAAAGTAACTTACTTAGCTTGCTCGCACCCTGATCAATTAAACCTACCTTAACAAAGAGTATTAAACCCAACCCGCCACATACACCACAAATATATAGCGCAGACCCTTTCCTATTCCTACCAATAACAAGAACGGCCAAAACTTAACCCGCATAATGCCAGCTATCAGGGTCAACGCATCACCACCTAATGGCAGCCATGCTAGCAAGAGCGACCATACGCCATACCGTTGAAACCATGCCTGCGCTTTTTCGATTTGTTTATGTGAAAAATAGAACCAGCGCTTATTTTGAAATTTTAGTATATAAAGCCCAAGGACCCAGTTAACAACTGCCCCCAGCGTATTGCCTAAGGTTGCGACAGCTACCAAGATCCACGGATCTCCACCATCGCGCAGTAGCGCATATAGCAGTACTTCAGAGTAAAACGGTAGGATAGTTGCGGCTAAAAATGCGGAACTAAATAACAATAAATAAGAAATCACAAAGATGCTCGAACGTTAGAAATAGAGAATCATCGACCCACTTTCACACACGACACCAACCAACGAAATAACGCCAATTGTGACGGTAGATAAAATAAATATTCGGGATGCCATTGCACGCCTTTTACTGGCGCACCAGTAGTGCTTTCAATAGCCTGCACAATATTATCACGATCTCGCCCCACTACCTTTAAGCCTTCTCCAGGACGATTAACCGCTTGGCTATGTAAACTGTTAACCCACAGCGCTCCTCGCTTGCAAATGCCTGCTATTCCAGACTCGGGGTCAAGCGTGACATGCTTAGTTGGTAATAAACTAGGACGATTCCGAGTATGCACTCGGGTATCGCGTATATCCTGAAATAACGAACCACCCAATACTGAATTTATTAACTGAGCCCCACGGCAAATACCAAGCAATGGAATGCCCTGATCTAGTGCCTTTTTAATCCATTGTATTTCTAGCGCATCGCGTTCGGGATCTGTTTTACTTTTTGCATTAATATCACCACCATAATGTTCAGGCGCGATATCGTTCCCGCCACCAATAATTAACGCATCTAATGGATGTCCACTCGGCGAATGCTCTACTGTAATTCGCTCAGGAGTTGCACCGATAAGCCGCAATGCGAATGACGTACACCACCAACTTGGAGCCCATCGACGCGCATTTCCGGTTACACCAACGCGTGGTCTTTTAGCCATTGATCTATTGTCTCAACCCATTCTGTTCGACTTATATCCAGCAGTGGACGCTGACGTTCGATACTTAAAAATTCCGCCGATAGCTCAGTAATAGCTTCTGGCATATTGGCTAGTTTCTCGACCACTAGCCAAGAGTTATAAGGCACTAGCAACGACCAATCGCTATGTTCAATACGACAATCTGGCAAACGATAATGAAATGCTGGGCGCGCTTTAATTCGTGGGTCATCAACGACACTTCGGACTCTTTTTTCATCTATCGTAGCTAGCAATGGCAACAGATCTAAGCCGCGATTACGACTTGGATTGTGCTCTAAATAGTCGTCAAATATTTGATCCATATCCGCGTTTGGATGTGACAAAACCTGCCTTAAGTAGGCTTTTGAATACAGGTCAATATAGGGGCTAATACGCCGCGCAATGTCGATTTTATGAGTATCCACTATCCACCATTGCAACAACGCATAGGCTCGAATATAAGTGCCTAATGTCTTCGCCGTTAGATCAGGTAACTCAACATTAACGTGAACGCCGTACGCAGAAATAAATGATTCCTCTGTACCAACAGCACCTGCCTCGCGCAATGCATCAACCATTGGTAATAGCTCGTTTAACCGAGTAACAGCAATAGGTGGGCAAACCACTTCGATAGGAACCAACAGAGGGGCGACACGGCTAAGTAGATCGACCCATGTACGGTCTTCATTTGGGCCACTTTCTTTAGCGGCTTTTGACTTGAGGTAAGCCCAGTCTATTTCGATATTGAACTTGCCAAATTCGGTGCTCGTCAGTTCAACCTCGGCTTCGGTTTTATGACTAATATGCGCGTTTAGTACGCGCTCAACCGTATCGACAGTCTGAATCAAATCGATGCCCGAAAATTCAAGTTCAAAGCCCACTCGCCTTGGATCACCATTTTCTTTGCATGGATGCGGCGGTAGTTCAAATCCACTGCTGTTTATATCGACCATATAGAGATCTACTTCGCCTCATTGAAATATCGTATTAACAATACACGGATAGCTGAACTATCGCATGTTTTGTCCGAATATTGGCTAAAAAACACCCCTTCCTTTGTTATTGATCTAACCCCATTGTGATAGCATAACCGCCATTCTGCCGCCTAACGCGGCCACTAAGATCTAAGAACCGAGATCTGACCATAAAATAAGTTCAATATATAAGAACAGGTATCCCACATGAATGCAGAAGTCGCTTACGAAGTAAGTATCAATCCAGCCACGATGGAAGAGATTGGTCGCTTACCTTTAACCACTAAAGCCGAATTTGAAGACGTATTTAAACGTGCTAAAGCAGCCCAAAAGGAATGGGCAAAGCTGTCGTATAAAGCGCGTGGCAAGTACGTATTAAAAATGGCCGACTACATTCGTGATCATGCCGATGAGTTATCTGAAATCATCAGTCAAGACAATGGCAAGCTGAAAATCGACGCTCTGAATACCGAAGTATTGCCATCCATTATGGGTGCTACTTGGTATGTTAAAAACGCGCCAAAAATATTGAAAGATCAATTATTGCCGCCGTCATCCATGTTGTTTTTCAACAAGTGGTCGAAGCGCGTTTATCAACCTATCGGTACTTTGGGGATCATTAGCCCATGGAACTACCCATTCAGCATCCCATTTGGTGAATTGGTCATGGCTCTGATGGCAGGTAACGCGGTTGTATTGAAAGTTGCTGCGCAAACACCACTGGTTGGCCAAGCCATTGAACAAGTCGTCAAAGCCTCCGGTTTACCCGAAGGATTATTTACTCATGTAGTGGGTTCTGGCTCGAAAGTGCTTGATTCAATGCTTGAAAATGGCGCTAACAAAATATTCTTCACCGGTTCTACCTTTGCTGGTAAGCAAGTAATGAAGTCTTGCGCAGAATATTTAGTACCCTGCAGTTTAGAGCTTGGCGGTAACGATGCCATGATCGTTTTGGAAGATGCTTCCATTGAACGAGCTGTCAATGGTGGCATGTGGGCTGCCTACCAAAACGCCGGTCAATCTTGCGGTGGCGTAAAGCGCGTTTACGTGCACGAAAAAGTATATGACGAGTTTGTTGCAATGAGCATTGCTAAAACTAAAGCACTGCGTCACGGCTCCAATGGCTACGATGTTGACTTAGGTTCAGTCACTACCGAAAAGCAATTTCAAACGTTAGAAAAAGAGCTGCAATTAGCGCTTGATAATGGCGCCACTATTGCTGCTCAGTCTCAACCTGTAGGCGAGCAAAAAGGTTACTTCTTCCCTGCAACGCTACTCACCGACGTAACCCCGGATATGGCGTTTATCCAAGAAGAGATTTTTGGGCCTTTCATGCCAATCGTCAAAGTACGTTCGGAAGCTGAAGCCATTGAACTGGCAAATAAATCACAATACGGTTTAAGTGCATCTGTATGGACTAGCAGCAACGCGCGCGGTAAACGTGTGGCGATGCAATTAGAAGCAGGAGCCATTGCAATTAATGACCACCTTTATACCCACGGCATAGCCAACACCGAATGGGGCGGACCGAAAGAATCAGGGATTGGTCGCACTCACGGTGCGCTCGGTTTGCACGAAGTCAGCGAATCTAAAATCATTAACTGGGATCTAATGCCGGGCATTAATAAAAACAATGCATGGTGGTTCCCATTTGATGAAGCAATTTATAAAACCATGCTGGAACTTACCAAATACGCTAAGCCGACCTCTGTATTCCAGTGGTTAATGCTGAACGTCACGGTTATCCCTAAAGTATTATTACGCATGGCATCAAGTTGGAAAGTTGATAAAAAGTAAGCTCAACGCTTATCGACGACAATCGTGAAACTTAGTAAACGATTAGGTCAGCTAAAATCCATGGTTGCAGCAGACTACCAGCATATCTGGGACTGTTGCTGCGACCATGGGTTGCTTGGCGCTTCTCTGCTAACAAAAGACAGGCAACATAACACTAGAGCAACCATACACTTTGTGGACATTGTTCCGGAACTGATGCACACGCTCAGCCGTAAACTAAACCAATTTTATCCCCTAGAAGATTATGATTGGCAGACCCACTGTCTTGACGTTACTCAACTCCCCCTTAAAGACTTTCAAGGTAAACATCTAGTCATTATTGCTGGCGTTGGTGGCGATTTAATGATGCGCTTTATCGATACGATTATTAAAAACCATCCAAATACTGACATTGATTTTTTGCTCTGCCCTGTACATCATCAATTTGCCTTACGAAAACTCCTAAGAAGCTATCAATTTAGCCTAAAGCAAGAAAGCTTAATTGAAGAAAATAAGCGCTTTTATGAAATTCTATTGGTCTCTAACCAATCGAACAAAAACGCAGAAATCAGCCCTACCGGTAAAGCAATCTGGCAAGCGGATTCAAAACAGCAGGCAGTTATATGCCAAAATTATTTAGAGAAAACTTTAGCGCATTACCAACGCATTGAATTAGGTGGAAATAACTTAGCCAGTGAAGCTACAAAGGCGTATAAAACGCAATTGTTTAACGATCAGTAAGGCAAGCCGACACCATTTAAATTTCCCCTTAAAATAAAATAGTTTACCTATTTCTACTTTAATAGCGCATGATGGACACCTCTCCTCCCGCCTGAGGCCCAGTTCAAGGCGGAATTAACACTAAACAACACTTCTTATAACACCTCGATGCTGTACTGAGAGCACTAATCGCCGCGCAACTACCTAAAAACTGTCGTAATTTCCGGCACAACAGTGAACGTCAGGCTTTTATCACAAACAGCCGTTACGCTAGATATGAATACAATTACACAACCTGCGCCATAACACTGACAATAGAAATAACGGTGTGAAATTTAAAAGGACCCTATTGGGTCCTTTTTTATACGTGCAAGTTTAAGCAGCTCCTCAGAAACTAACACCGTCCAAGCCGTGATAAGCACATAAATAACACTGAACAATTAGTCATATTATTTATTAACGATGACTCACCTAATGTTATAGCTCATTTCGTTATAAAAATTCAAAAAAACGAAAACAAAGATGTTTGACATAGTAAATTCGTCTACTCAGAATGATTTTTCAATATTCCATTGATAAAGGGAAACCATCATGGCCAGCTCATCTGATATAGACTTAAACGACAATATTATCGACCTTTCGCGCCTTTGGGAGCAATATCCGAAAGCAGATGTACTCGCTATTTGGATGGGCTTAAGCACCAACAATGACAAGGGTATTATTTTAGACAATATGGAAGCTGGCTACACATTAAGGGTTATTTACGGAGGTGGCTCCGCCGCGTTCAGTAAAACCAATCTGTTTTGGGTTGGCGGTGTGGTTAAGATTGTGGGAGCTGTGACTAAGGCGGGTATAGACGCCGCAACGGATGGCGAAGGTATCATTGTAAACCCAAGTATTGACGCTATATCCGATGGCCTGAACAGTGCTTTCTCGGGGGCGAGTATTGAAGGCAAAGTACGTAATTTCTGAGGCCAATCTGATGGTGGCAAATATGAAATTGATGAAGGTTGTGTGATCGTATGCATGCCCTCTGCTTACGGCACAATATACAGTAACGACGATACCCACCTAAAAGATGACGGCGTACACGAAGATGGGCGTATACAAAAATACTATAAGCCAGCAATTGTAGATGCTAATTCCTTTTTTCCATGCAATCGCCCGGGCGGCCTGATGGAGCAAACAGCCAAACGATCGGGAGCTGCCTGCATACTTGCTTGGGATAAAGAAAGTGCCTTTGGTGACAATGTCGGTTGGTACGAGATAAAAGTGGTTGTTTCTCGCCCTGGCGTTACGGGTGAAGAAGCTGAGAATGCTGTCTCGAACACTCACATCTTTAATAATTAATACCAATACCCATCAGTTATTTTTTAAATTAAAGCCCCAGTGCACCACTGGGACTTTACAATTTTAAAGAAATAAATTTTAGAGGGGGAAAATCTAGATATATACAGAATATATAAGCCAAATCCAAAAATTTAAATTGGCCGAAATATTTATCAACTCTAGCTTCAGCTTCATTAAGACTCTACCTTAAAGCGTTTGAGTAGCCGATCCAACTCACTCGACGTATCTGATAGCTTTTTATTTTCGGAGGTCATATGACTGGCTCCAGAAGCGGTTTCCGCCGCCATCTGATTAATTCGGTCAATATTTAAATTAATCTCAGAAAAGACTGAACTCTGTTGCTCAGTTGCACGGGCTATATCCACATTCATATCTTTAATCCGCCCCACAGATACAGTAACGGATTCCAGTGATGTATTAGCTCCCGCTACTTGTTCTACTACGTAATGTACCTTGTCTCGACTCTGGTTCATTACCGATACTGCTTTTTCAGATCCTTTTGCTAAGCGCTCAATCATTCGATTAATTTCTTCTGTCGATTGTTGTGTACGACTGGCTAAAGATCGAACCTCATCAGCAACCACCGCAAACCCTCGTCCTTGCTCACCAGCACGTGCTGCTTCAATAGCGGCATTTAATGCGAGCAAATTGGTCTGTTCGGCAATACCGCGAATCACGTCCAAAACCGAAGAGATACTATCGGTTTCTGTCGCCAAGGATTGAACTGCGTCACAGGCATTGTCGACCTGAGTCGAAAGATCATCCATTGCTCTAATGGCACCAATCACGAGTTCGCTAGCACTTTGAGTATCGGCGTACACAGTTTCTGCCGACTGTGACGTTTCTGATAGACTGCTTGCGATATGCTGAACGTTAGCTGTTAACTCAGTTGTTGCAGTCGCAACCTGCTCGACTTCGTTTTGCTGAGCGTTTGAACCTATGCTCGCTTGCTGCGCCATCACCATCATAGATTCTGTTGAGGATGAAACCTGATGGCTTGAATCGCGCACACGCCGAAGCACATCAACTAGCTGCTTACGCATTATTTCAAGCCCTTCCGCGACGACTCCAATTTCATCATTGCGCCGTGACTTCGTTTCGTGAGTAAGATCTCCTTTAGCGATCAAATCCAATGCATATACGATTCTAGGCAGCCAAGCCAGCGCCCCTTTCATAGCAAAGTAAAGTGACATCAATCCCGTAAAAACCAATATAGAAACACCTAAAAACCACCATTCAAGCGATCTAATTAATGATTTTTGCTCGAGCATGAGCTTATCTGTACGTTCTTCTATGCGAGCAAGAAAGCCATCAACCTGCTCTGACATTGCTGAAGCAGCATCATCAAATGAAGACATTAAGGCATTGCCAGCAGAAGGACCGCCGCTCACGTAGGCTTGGGCCATACTCTTACCCGTTTTATAATAGTTATCAAAAACCGGTAGCATTTCCTTGTAAGAGGAGGCGTTGATTGGATCGAGAACCTGCAACTCACCAATTATCTGAGTGAAGAGTGCGGCATTTGCTTCAGCTTCTGTAAAACCGTCATCAAGTCCATCCAGACCTCGTGTTGCACTGATGTCCGTAAGCCACTGCTGTACCTCTACAACCGCCAGTTTAAGAGAATGGGCTCGATTCAAGATAGGAATATCATGGCTACTTACCCCAGCTGCTAATGAATCCAACGCCCAACTCTTACTCATAACCATGGCAGCTTCAAGCAGCAAGATACCGCTGAGTACTATGATTAATAGGGAAAAACGCTTACTCAGAGAAACAGTCGACGTCTTTCCTACACCATCCATTTTTGTTTTACGCTGAACCATTATGGCAATCCTTCAAATTAAGCGGCTTGACTACTATACGCCGACGGCCAAAGCCCACAAAAAAAGAGCAGGAATGACATTCATTATAGGCCAATTTCTGCAATCGCAAGTTGAAGGAGGTTTTATTCTCAAGGAATCATACCTTGGTATAGATATAGGCGATCAAAGCCCACATTGCAGTGAAGAGCGCGAGATTTCTAAGTGAGGTTATGGCGGATTTCGTGATTACAGCATCGATTTCTAATATCGTTGGAGCACAGCGCACCAACAAAGTCATCGCTACATAAAATATTGTAAACGCTCAAAAACATCCGAAATAATCGCATTTAGTATTGCGCCCAATGCGAAAAATATTGCTAGCATTAACATAAAGAAAAAAATAATTTTAAACTCAACAAATGACCCTCCAACGCCTTCCCGAAATCACCCCGAAGTAACTTATTAAATTCATCCCCTCTCGCTTTGCGTAATTCGTCTTTTATGGCCTCAACGCTATTACCAATAGAATATTCTGAAGAGCTCATATCCAAAAACAAATACGAGCAAGCCTGCAATACCATGAGAAATATAAAAGATCATTCTTCGTGCCTAATTAAAATTTCAAAAAATCATTCCTAAACCGGAAAGTTAAAAATCATACAATGCCAAATTTACTGTAACCACATTAAGTAGTTGATTTCCAACTCTTAAGAAACGCTATTAAGCTAGCAAATTCCTCATAACCTTGTACAACAGAATCTCAAATAAGGGCAAAGTCCGCCAAACCGAAAGCAAGTTCTAAAACGACCCAATCAGTAAAAATGTCATGATAATTACAAGAAGAGGTTTATGAAAAATAAGCTTTTATCATTCTCATCCTATTTTCCGGGCACATTTTAATTCATCTACTAGAGTGAAAACATCTGCTGATTTTCTCAATTAAATCGCAGCCATCTCCCCGAATAGAGACCTCAGATCATGACTAGAAAACTCCTTGCTCTCAACTTGTGTTTGGCGCTGGGAGCCTGCAGCAATGGCGCTTCAGACTCAGCCAGCAGCGACACAACGAATACCATTAGTTCCTCAGACTTAGTTCTACCGTCACAAATATCTTTGGTAGAGCCGAAAGCATCAGATACAAATCAAGCACCAGCATTCCTTGCCCAAGCCCCAGCATCAGAAGGAGGCTTCCTCGAAACGGGAACAGACTACAGTGATGCTCCGCAGCGCTCTCACGTATGGTTGGAAGCACTAGAACCACTCGCAACTGTTGATAGTATTTTGTGTTTTATCGGCCAACTAAAACCTGAATTAGAGGTCAATGAGGGGCCGTATACCGTGTTAGCAGATATGGATAGTTGCTTTGAAAACGACAGTGGCGATAACGATCAAAGCTCCGGGAGCCAAGGTGCCGTTAACTACACCGAAGTCACTGTAGACTCAACTCGCGGCGAAGCGTCGGATGCTCCATTGAATGTGCATATTTGGTTTGTTATGGATAATGGTGATTCCAGTCAGGCGATTCGAGTTAACGGAGTTATCAGTGAAGGCGCTTCAGAACAAAACCCTTTTGGTTCTTTTGTTCTTAGCTACCAATTCTCAGATGCACTCGATTCAGACGATCCAGATGCTTACGGTAAAGGGGAGTTAGCGACGGTTGATACGCTTGCTGGCTTCCAAGGCTTTACCTTATATGAGTCATCCATTCGCGGGCCGGAAGAAATGTACGAAACCGCGGCAAGTGTTGTTGTTAATCCATCGGAAGATAACGGCATAGCATTAACTGGCTTTCGCCAGATAGGTAACGACGCCGCGGAGGCGAATAAAGCCTTTGCGATTTCTTACAACAGCGACAATTTACTACTACAAAAAGCGGCGACCTTCGAGCAACTGGCTTATAAAAACGATGACCAAAGTGGCACTTGCCTATCACGCAATAGCTTTACAGAAACGGTTTGGCGCTATGGTTTATATTCAGTAGCAAACGGCTCATCGGTCGAATTAAATTCCGGCTTTCCATTTTTGTATGACGCAGATATTGATGGTAACTATGATTCACGCGGTTATGCCAGCTATTGGGGTATTTGGACCGAAGGAGGTCAGGACGATCTTTCTGGTGTTACCGTTCAACGAGAAACCTTCGATGGTACTACCGGCACTGATTATGAATTAATCCAAGCTCAGGGACGCTTAATGAAAAACACCGTTATATCACTGAATTTAACGGATATTGATGGTATCGAGTTCGAATACTTTGAATGGAATAATTCGAACAATACTGGCACCAACTTTATCGTTGTATACGATTCTGAATCTGGTGACTTTATTAAAACAGCCACTGTTGAGTATGGTGAAAACGGACAAAATCGAGTCGAGCTAGAGTCACCTGTTGCAATTAGCTTAATGTCAGGCCAAAACCTTCATATGTTTTCAAATCAGTTAGGAGGAGGCGTTCAATTTCTTGAGGGCAGCACGGCAATCACCTTCTTCAAGCAGGAGTTTGTCACCGGTAATGAAACAGGTACAGGTGAATTATTCGAAAGCGGCACCGCAACTCTCTATTGCTATGAAAACTGTCCTAAGGCTGGTATGACATCGTCGGATCTTGATACCTACGATGGCCCATACTTAACCGATAGCACAGATGTTGGATCTCCAATCACTTACACCATATCCAATTCTGGTGCGAATACACTTGAACTAATGATCAGTACCGATGCCGTTGCCTATCCAACCGATTCAGAAAATAGCAGCAACAATCAGCATCCGTGGGGAGTTCGCTCCGGCGGTATGGTAGCCGATACCTCTAGCCTAAGTGCGACTACTGATGTTTATGATTCTGAAATTGTGACTGTTTTCTACGAATTTGAGACTGGCCCTAATTCTTGGAATCGTCAGGCAGCCCTTATTGACTCTTCAGGTGACATCGTAAGCTTCGATAAGCCCTTAGAATTCACCTATCGTCATGAAGATGCCAATGATCGCACCGGCAGCGCCGGTAATTACGATGGTCAAACCGTTATGCTTAACTACGGAGGGCTAGGCGATTTATGGGGAATTCCTAGCCTAACGGACACAGAACGCGGCTACTTCACACCCGCATTTAATATAGCGGATGCGGTGGTCGTTGGCAGCGATGACGAATACGTAGTTAAAGCCTTAGAGATCGAACAAAAAATGGAACGTACCGATGGTCAATGTACTAGCTTAGTATTGAACGATCCTGCTGTGCCGGTGCCGACTACGGTAAATGGGACACTAAACAACGAAGCGGTTCCTACCGTAACTGATGCACCCCGATATATTGCGGGTGAATCGACTACAGAGTAAGAATACTTACGCTGCTTAAACATAAATAACCCCTGCAAGCAGGGGTTATTTACATCAACTTAAACCGTTACTTAAACCTCTATAGGTTCGCCAATATTTCACTTGGACTGTAGCCTTTTATCACACTGCCGTTTACCAATAAAACAGGCACGCCACTACCACCAAGCGCACGATGCTGGCGCTTACCCTCTTCCGATTTTTCAATATCATATTCGAAATACGGAATCTTCTTTTGATCTAAAAATTGGCGAGCTTTTTTGCAGTAACCACACCAAGAGGTGGCATATAAAATAACCTTACCATCATGTAATGCGGCATAGTCAGGTGGTGGATTAATGTAATGTAGTATTTTATCGCGCTGATCAAAAACAACTAACGCGAGAAACAATAAAATAATTTTCGTCAATTGATAGCTCCATGCTCTGGAAATTTCAAAACCGAGGGTTCAATCATTCCACAAATGCGCCATCATTTTGGGATACTGAACAGGTCGAAAGTGGGTAAATTGGATATCACGCACATGGGTAAAGTCGGACCAAATCAGTTGACTACCCTTCATCCAGCGAGTTGGTTTTATTCTTTTCTCTATCGTTTGTTTTTCTGCCGCCGTCGCTTCGCGCAGCTCACCGACCGTTCCATACAAACGCACACCTGGCGGTGTCGCGAACCGTCCTTTTAATAGTGATTTAAACCAATAGGATGATTTGGTATTCACCGCCATCAGGCAGATATTAGGATTGGTTTCAATATTTTTAGCGAGCTGTGAGGTGAAAGTATCAAAATAATACCCAGTCGCATTATCCTGAAGAAACACGGTGCCTATTGGCGTGACATTCGGTAGTCCGTTGCTATCAACGGATGCAACAGAACAATGAATGCTCGACTTTTGTCCTGCCAGCACAACACTAACGATTTCTTTCCAATGTTTTAATAATTCCATCGCACTGTCCTTAGTTTTCCCTTACAAATAACCAAACAGCGTAAGAGTTGCAACTTAATTCGAACAATTTACCCTTCAGGCAAACGCTCACCATCCAATAAACACACGACTGCATCTCCTACTTTTATGCTGCCACCACGCAATATCTTTGCGCATAAGCCACCATGCCCCAGCATCGCGGCATGACCGCCCTGCCCCAACACTTCATCCATGCGAGAACAAGGATGACAGGCAGCAGTTGCTAGAAATATGGCGTCGCCAATACGAAATTGTTGATGCCTTAATGCATTTAAGTTAACGCCGCTAATAACAATATTGCGGCGTAAGCGCGCGGGATCAATACTGCTGTATTTCAGTAGCTGGGCAACTACATCAATATGTTCGGCGCTAATAAACGTCACTTGCCGACCAGAACCGGGACTGCCGTCCATACGACGATCGCCCTTCAATCCAAGCGAGGCGATGGCTTCCGCCTCGGTTATCCGAATCATAGGTTCCCGGCGCGCTGGACGAACGCCGATCCATTCAACTTTTCCCGCTGGAAGGTCGGCACTGAAACGACCAAAGAGTGCTTGCTGTCGGTTCATCGCCGCCTCGATTTGGAGTGTTAGTTATGGGGCTGGGTTTGGAATGGCTTTATGAATTACTTCAATTTCTGCCAAAACATCCGAGCTTAATATTACATCAACGCTGCGAATATTTTCTTCCAACTGCGCCATCGTTGTGGCACCAATAATATTACTAGTAACAAATCCTTGTTGGGTAACAAACGCGAGTGCCAACTGGGCCGGTGACAGACCAATATCATTTGCAAGTGCCACATAGCGCGTAATTGCAGCTTCGGATTGCTCACTAGTATACCGTGTAAAACGGCTAAATAAGGTGATACGACCGTTCTCTGGTCGTTGTCCATTCAGGTATTTACCACTCAACATACCAAATGCCATCGGCGAATACGCCAATAACCCTACCCGCTCACGATGCGACACTTCGGCCATACCGATTTCATAAGTACGATTTAATAAGTTGTATGGGTTCTGCACACTGACTGGACGAGGCATCCCCAACTTATCAGCAAGCGCGAGAACTTTCATCGTGCCCCACGGCGTTTCGTTGGACAAACCATAGTGTCGTATCTTCCCGCTTTCTAATTGAGTTTTTAATGCCAACAAGGTTTCTTCAAGCGGGGTCGTTTCTACATCGTCGTGTTCATAACCAAGACGGCCAAAAAAGTTGGTCGGTCGAGCGGGCCAGTGAATCTGATAAAGATCAATGTAGTCAGTTTGTAGGCGTTTAAGACTAGAATCCAATGCCTGCTGAATATGGTCTGCGGTGAGTTGCGGGCCGTTACGAATATGCGTCATCCAATCGCCAGGACCTGCAACTTTAGTAGCCAGAATAAAGTCATCACGGCGGCCGCGTTTAGCTATCCAAGTTCCGAGATATTGTTCCGTACGACCTTGGGTTTCTGCCTTAGGAGGCACAGGATACATTTCGGCAGTATCGATAAAGTTGATACCCGCATCTAGGGCAAAGTCGAGTTGTTGATGTGCTTCCGCTTCGGTATTTTGTTCGCCCCAAGTCATTGTACCGAGGCAAAGTTCGGTTACTTGAATATCCGTCGTTCCTAGCTGTCGCTTTTGCATAACGTGCCCATTCTTAATTTCGAGTTGGCTCATTATGCTTAGCCCGCACGGCGATTGAAACCAGTGCGAGCCAAAGCTGTCGGTAAGAATTATCTAGATTGCAGCCCTGATATCAGTATCGGTGCGGAATTGAGTTAATTGTTGCTCTAACGAATCAGAGAGTTCCGTTAAAGCATTGCAAGCTTTATCTAAGTGTCTGGCGGTCACTTGATGTTCGTCTGCAGCACGTGTGACCTCACCTAAATTATTATTCATTTCACGGGCAACCTGTTCTTGCTGAGTAATACCGGCTGCCAGTTGGAGATTAAGATCTTTAACCTTCGTCATAGCGGTAGAAATAAGTGCCAATTGTTGTTGGGCGTGATCAACATCTTCGGCACAAGCTTTAGTCTCTTCAGCACTCTGTTCCATCGCGTCAACGGCCGCTTTAGAACCACTGGTGATCACTTCAATCACTTGTTTAATCTCGTCAGTGGCAACTCCTGTGCGTTGCGCCAATGTGCGAACCTCGTCGGCGACTACCGCAAAACCGCGCCCTGATTCTCCGGCTCGGGCAGCTTCAATCGCGGCATTCAACGCCAACAAATTAGTTTGCTCTGAGATACTAGCAATTACCTCCGCAACAGAGGCAATTTGAGCAGCTGAACTATTGAGTTCGGTAATGGCCGCTGCGGAGGTTTCGAGTTGATCTAACAATGAAAACACCCGATTGCGCGCTTGATCCATAATGGTTTCGCCCTCACAGGCATGCTGACTAGCTGACTGCATGTCATCGGCTGCGTCACGCGCATGCCCCGCCATTAAGAATATCGTATCCACCATCATGGTCATGGATTCCGCGATCCTATCAAGTTCTTTGTGCTGACGCTCAGAGCCATCACTTACAATCAGCATGCTTGTTTTTAACTTTCCGGTAGACCTTGTTAAATTACGGCTATTGTCTTGAACTGCGGCAATGAGAGATTGCGTTCTCTTGCGCATGCTATTAATGCCCTCCGCTAAGATAGCCATCTCAGCCGTGCTGGACGTTGGACACTCAGTACTTAAATCGCCCTGAGTCATACCCGTTAAGTTTTGTGCAATACGCGCCAATGGTCGCTGAATGGAAGTCACAAAATAATGACCCAACAGCCACATGACGAACCCCCAAGCGGTTAATAATATGCCAGCGCGAATAAAACGCTGATTCACTGCGGCATCTAGCTCGTCTATATAAACACCAGTACCAACAATCCAATCTGTACCCGATACTTTGGTAACAGCCGTCAACTTTAGCACTGGAATATCACTACCCGGCTTGGGCCATTCATATTCCAAATACCCAACTCGGTCCTTAAACGCTTCGGTTTTCATGCGTTGAAATAATTCACGTTTTTTTGAATCTTTGGCCTCCAACATCGACTGACCTTCAAGTACCGGCTGATAGGGATGTACGACCATATTCAAATCTTCATCAATAATAAAAAAGTACTGCTTTTGATCATAACGAACTTGGCGCACAAGATTGGCCGCTTGGGTTTTCGCTTCACGGTTAGACATGCCTTGAGCTGAACGAATCACAGCCTGAATCTGTGAAGATTGAGCATCAATTAGCTGACCAAGCTCTATTTTTTTTTCACGCAACATATCATCACGATATTGCAATACCTCAAAAAACAGATAGGCCGCGACTACAAGAAATACTGCACTAAAAGTCAGCAACAACCGCTGTGATATCGTGATTTTAGCCTTATCCATAGTATTACTTCCCCAACCTCGCATTAGCTTAATTTGATCATCAGCTTAATTCATCGAACTAAAAACTTAGCTCTACTGATAAATTACACAGCAAATATAGTCGGAGTTAGAGGGTTTGCTGGATGAGTTTTGCGGTTGGTTACAACTTAACAACAAATGCTAAGCCATTGACCTGTAAGGAAAAGTTAGACGACCCGCATTTTCGACAAAATGACAATAACGCCGCTTTAGCGCTGCAGCCACAAGCGTCGATACTGATGCGCTCGTCGTCTATCCGGCATAGTGTCTAGAATGGGTAGTAGCGCATTAGCAATTATTTCGCGCTCATCGGGTGTGGCCTCGATGGCCAACAATATCTCAATCGCTTGGCAGTAATCCTCGCCAGCCGCCAAGCGCCGGGCGTTCTGAATACTGGCTGCTAAGTGTTGATGAATATCGTTAGGCTCCGGCTTAAACTGACGGGCATTTACTCGTGCGATTAATAGTTGAAATTCAGGGGCGCGAGTTACCGCATCCGGCAGGGTAGCTATTTTTTGCGCTAACGCTTCAAAATGCTCACTTACGATAAGCTGTTCTAATTCGGCGAGTAGCGCAGGCGCGTTTAACGAATCGGTTGCATTTATTTGCGTAGGCATAAGCACCGATGCCATGAACTCTTGTAATTGCTTACCGGTTATTACTCCTGCTGCCCTAGCCTGCAACTTGCCACCAACAAATAATAATAAGGTCGGTAATTGTTTTATCTGCCAGCGTTGCGCCAGCGCAACTTCTGCTTCGGCATTCAGCTTCACAATCGTTAGATTTGGCATTGAAAGCTGAAGGGTATTTAACCAAGGTTCTAACGCGCGACAAGGAGCACAGTGCGGTGCCCACACGTCGACCAATACAGGAGCATGCATCGAGCCATCTTCAACCAAGACGGAAAAACTTGAATCAGTAACTTGAAGAAAGGTCTTGGGCATCAGGAAATTCCAGTTGCGCAACAACGAATGGCGCTAACATACACCAAAATCCTAGAGGGTGACATTCTTACAGTCTGTTATAATTCAGCCATGACGACATCTACCTCAACCGTTAAACACATACTCTTAATCGCCCTTATCACTCTTTGGCTGGGAGGATCTCTTTTTGGTCTTTGGTGGTTTCAACAGAAACAACTAAGGCCATTTGTCGCAGACACCGATCCTGTTGAAGCGATGCAGATAGGCGCTGTGGACACAGCCTTATCGGCCATTTTGCAGCGCTTACCGGCAAGCGAGATTGAACAGCAAATTATTCTGTTGCACCTATGGAATCCCGATTGCTTATGCAATGCGGTAAGTCAGCGTCATTTAGATTCATTATTAAGCCACTTTACTAAGCAAGAATTACGCGCCATAGCACTAGCACCCGCTTCTATCACAACAGAGCAAATCGACGATTTTCAACGTTTGAATGGTCAGCGTATGGAGTTGCTGGTATTAAAACCTGAAGATGAGCTACCACTGTCGGCTAGCCCGGGTTTAGCCTTGTACAAGGTCGAAAACGGCAATGCCTACCAGCTAAGTTACTATGGCGCTTATGGCTTTGGAGCCCTCTGTACGCTATCGGAAGATAGTTTATTCACTAATATGGTGAACGATATGAAGCACGGCTCATACGGTCCCTTTATGAACGTTGCTGGTAGCGGATGTTTTTGTCCGTGGCCGAAGGCTTCTACGCAACTGCCCTAATCGCCTAACCAGCATTTTATAGTCAGCCTTATCCGCTTTTTCACTTAATTCACCGTATAAAAACGCATCCATTAAACTGGCAACGTCACGGCTCTGTTGATCGAGTTCAGGCCAAGCAAGACCTAAACGCGCTAAGTAACTGGAGCCGGTTTCACCTATTAATGGCTCCAGTCCACTGCGCTGTGCGCGATTCTGTAACGCCACCCAAGCTCGTTGTAACGGCGGCAATTGTTTTGGTCTATCTCGCCACCACAACACAATAGCCGACAATAGAAACAATCCACCCAAAACAGCCGCAAGCATATAGAGGCCATCAAGATAACTACCGCGATCAAACCATTGCTTTAATAACTTACCTTGGCGCTGCTTATCGTAAGACAGCACCCAGCGCTGCCAATAGTAGTTAGCCGAATCAAGTTTTAAACGCAGACTGTTAATCCAGCTTATACCGCGCATTTTATGGCTAGAGAGTATTTGCTCACGTAAAAAAGTACCTTCCTTTTCTACTGCTCGTTCTAGGCCATATTCAATTCGATCCGGTGCGACCGCTGCCGTTGGGTCGAACCGCATCCACCCCATAGTAGGAATCCATAACTCCACCCACGCATGAGCATCGTATTGACGTACCGTTAAATAGTTTTCTTGCGCATTCCACTCACCACCTTGATACCCGACAACGACTCGCGCAGGTATACCAACCGAACGCGCAACAAACGTCATCGCCGAGGCATAATGGGCACAAAAACCGCGCTGGGTACTAAATAAAAACTCGTCAATATCGTTATCTTTAAGTAGCGGTGGTTCTAATGTGTAGAAAAAAGGATTTTGTCGAAAATAGGTCAAAATGCTTTGTGCAAATGCCCAGTCGGTTACGGCCCCAGAATACAAATCATTGGCCCACTGCCGAGCCTTGATATTACCCTGACTGGGCAATTGTAAATATTGTTTGCGCTCAAGCCAGGTCAATCCATCAGCTTGATTGCTGGCCGTTGGATCAGACCACGCACGATATCGTAGCCGCTGAAATAATGGTTTACGGGCTAATAGAAAATCTGCATTGGTCACACCGGTATTCTCTTCTAACGCTTGAACACCGCGCAATGAGAATAAATATTGCTGATCGGTCGGCTCTTGAATAATGTCGTAGCCAATACCTTGATCATCTCGATTATCAAGATCGCGAGGATTAAACCATTTAGCCGTAGTCACAGGTTTCGATGGCTGCCATGCATTGCCATCGTAAAAATCCAGCATTAATGCGCGCCAATAAAGTTCATTTTGAGGTGGACGTCGATTGTCATCAAAGGTTACTCGAAAGGCTAATTTGTCCGACTGACTTAAACTGGCGATATCACCCGGTGCCATCTCCGTCGACAGCGCTGTATGTGCATCTTTCGACTGTAAGCCAATACTCCATAACGGTCCTAAACGCGGAAATAACAAATAAGCAAAAAGCATAAAGGGTAAGGCCGCTGCCAATACCGAAGCGCTGTAACGCGCAATAGGGAGTGCACCCACATTACCCGCCGGGGTACTCATGTGCAGTGCGACCATAGAGCTAGTAATAATCCACACAGAACTAATGCCAATAAGCGCTGCAGTAATGGATTGATTGAATAAAAATCCACAAACTAATAAAAAATAGCTGATAAATACGACGACATAAGCGTCGCGCTGAGTTTTCATCTCAAGTAATTTCAGCATAGCCGCCATCACTAAAAAAGCGGATGCTCCTTCCAGCGACAATTGTCGATCAAACGAAATAACGACAACCGCACCCGATAACATGACAACCAGTGTTTTAACCAACTTATTTGGATACGGCAATCGCCCCGCATGGGTTAACGCCCGCCAGCCGACACAGATAGTTAATGGAATTAAAAACCAAATGGGTAAGTGTTCAGTATGCAGTAACAACGAAGAACCAAATCCAGCGAGCAACCAGAGTAAAGAAATTCGAGGGATCGCATTGGCCGCTTGTTTCATTGTTTCTCCTGCCCATATAACGCCAAGGCTTCTAAGCAGGCTTGTAGATGAACGTCGCTATTTGCGGGCGGAATTTCTATAGTCGGTAATTGTAAACCGTAGCGCCAACCATTGTGATGAGCCTCTAATACCCAGCCACATAGTCGTGATAAGCGGCGCTCTACGTTGGCAACATTCACATTATCCCAACGCAACCAACAGAGTGCGCCATCGTCGTGATCGAATTGTTTAGTCATTAACCCTTTGCCACGAGCTAAATGTTTCCAAGCAATTTGTCGCATCGAATCGCCGGGCTGATAATTACGCAGGCCATTAAAATCCTGCTCCCCCGATCTATGTGCAATAGCACCTAGTACCGTTTCACCCTCTTCGCCGTCACCTAAAATCAAAGGTGAAGATTCGGGCGCGGGATATACCAATACACGGTAGTCGAGTGCCACCCAAGACCATGCTGTATAAAACCCTAATGGAAAGCGACTTTCGACGCGTAAACGCCCGGCTTTAAAATAACCACGTTTCGTGGTTCGCTGCGATAAGCGCGCAATGACACGTCCATTCGCAGGAATTGTGTGCATCACTAAGGGCTCGCCGCGATAACCCACCAGAACTCCAGCGGCCATGCGCTTAGGTTGCGCAGAGAGGGTTACCGGTAGATCTAACATTTCTCCGGCAAACACTGGATTTGCGTGCCCTGCTGTTAACGTTAGGCCAGACAAATTAGCGAAGGTGAACCACATACTCGTCAGTGCAACGCTAAATAACCAAAACGTGACGGCATAAATCAGACTGTTTTGATAATTAATGGCCGTTACCAGCATAACCAACAAAACAAAGCCGAGCATGAAACCAACTCGACTCGGTAATATAAATACCGAACGATGAGATAAGGCTAACATCGCAGTACTTGGTATACGTTGATCTAACCATGTAGCCCAACGTCGTTGAAAAAAAGCTCGCATGATTTAAAGCAATACCGGCACGCGCGTTAAAATTGTTTGCGATGCGCTATGAGCACCACCACCGGCATTATCACCTAAACGGTGATCCGCTACCGCAGGAAGTACGGCCTGAATATCTTCGGGTAACAAATACAAACGTTTATGCACCACGGCCCATGCTTTGGCGGCACGCAGCAGCGCCAGTGCACCGCGTGGCGATAGTCCATAAGCGTAGCCACCTTGGGTGCGCGTAAAGGCGACAATACGTTGTAAGTAATCCAAGACACTGGACGACGCTTTAACTTTGAGTACCGCCGCTTGTAATCGAGTTAGCATGGCATGGTCGATGGTGACATTTAGACCTGCAATCATCGCACGACGATCCACCCCTTCTAACAATTCACGTTCAGCACGCTCATCGGGATAACCCAATTGAATACACATTAAAAAACGGTCGAGCTGTGATTCTGGTAAGGGAAATGTTCCCGCCTGAGAAATCGGATTTTGAGTAGCTATCACAAAGAATGGATCGGGCAATGGACGCGTCTCGCCTTCGACGGTGACTTGGCCTTCTTCCATCGCCTCTAACAAGGCGCTTTGCGCCTTAGGTGTAGCGCGATTAATTTCGTCAGCAAGCAATAACTGGCTGAAAACAGGACCCGCATGAAAACGGAATTGTCCGTGATCGCCTTCACGCTCGAAAATACTGACGCCAAGAATATCCGCAGGCAGCAAATCGCTGGTGAATTGAATCCGGTTGTAATCAAGGCCCAACACTTTAGCCAATGCATGAGACAAGGTAGTTTTGCCCATGCCCGGTAAGTCTTCAATCAGCAGATGACCTTTTGCCAACAAGCACGTCAGCGCTAGTTTTAGTTCTGGCTCTTTACCAAGGATAACTTTATTGAGTTGTTCTAATGCGTTGGCAATTGGCTCAGCCATGAGGACACCTTAAAAATCGACAGCCTTCGAGCTTAAGGGTAAAGGTAGGATAAAATCCAGTTTTTAAGGGAATTTGAAAAGCATCTACGGGGATAACCCGCAGATGCCGCTAACAGATTACAGAGCGTCTAAGCCGCTGGCTAAATCCGCAATAATGTCTTGAACATCTTCTAGACCAACGGCGATACGAATCAAGGCTTGGCTAATACCCGCGGCATCGCGCTGCTCATCGGTTAAACGACCATGGGTCGTCGTGCCCGGATGCGTCACCGTCGTTTTAGTATCACCTAAGTTCGCCGTAATGGAGATCATACGTGTAGCATCGATGACCTTCCAAGCCGCTTCGCGACCTCCGGCGACCTCAAATGACAAGACACCGCCCCCCAGAGTTTGCTGACTCATGGCAAGCTCATGCTGAGGATGCGTAGGCAAACCCACATAATTGACTTTGGTCACTTTGGGGTGCTGTTCTAACCATTGCGCTAACGCCAATGCGTTCTCGCTGTGCGCTTTCATTCGCAGACCAAGTGTTTCTAATCCCTTTAAAAACACCCACGCATTAAATGGGCTCATGGTTGGACCAACGGAACGCAATACACCAACAACCGGCTCAATTAATTCCGCAGACCCCACCACTGCACCGCCAATACAACGGCCTTGGCCGTCGATATATTTGGTGGCCGAGTGAATAACCAGATCGGCACCTAACGCTAACGGCTTTTGCAGCGCTGGGGTACAGAAACAGTTATCCACCACCAATAAAGTGTTGGTTTCTTTGGCTAATTCAGCCAACGCACGAATATCCGCAATTTCAGTTAACGGATTCGACGGCGACTCTAAAAACAACATCTTAGTGTTGTCTTTAATCGCTGCGCGCCAAGCATCAATATCCAATAAATCAACGTAGGTAATATCAACATTGAATTTACGCAAATACCGTTCGAACTGAATATTGGTACTACCAAATACACTGCGTGACGACACTAAGTGGTCACCCGCTTGCATGTGAGCAATACAGACAGAATAAATAGCCGCCATACCGGATGCAGTAGCTGCACACAGTTCGCCACCTTCAAGTGCCGCTAAGCGTTCTTCAAAGGTGCGAACGGTTGGATTCATGTAGCGTGAGTAGACGTTACCCGGCACTTCGCCAGAAAAACGCGCAGCTGCCTCTGCGGCCGAGTTAAATACATAACTGCTAGTCGTGAAGATAGCTTCTGAATGCTCACACTCATGAGTACGAACTTGTCCAGCTCGCACTGCTAGCGTATCAAATCCGGCATCGGTTAAATCGGATTGATAACGGCCATTAAATTCTGAAAAATCCTTCATTACCTGATCCCCTCAGGACTCGGTTTCATCGTTATGTAGATCGATTGCAACGTTTTCTACAACGCGCTTACCTTCTTTTGTTGCATCATTACGCAGCTGAGAAAGACGTTCGAAATACTCATCGTTAATATCGCCAGTGATGTAGTTGCCGTTAAATACCGAGCAATCAAAACTCTTGGCTGATGTTTTACTGCCTTCTAAACACGCAGAAACGAGATCGTCGATATCTTGATACACCAACCAGTCGGCACCAATTGCCGTGGCGATTTCTTCTGTGGTTCGACCGTGAGCGATAAACTCTTCTTTCGCCGGCATATCGATACCATAAACATTAGGGTAACGAACCGCCGGAGCCGCTGAAGCAAAATACACTTTATTCGCGCCAGCATCGCGAGCCATTTCGATGATCTGCTCGCACGTTGTACCGCGAACAATGGAATCATCGACCAACAACACGTTTTTACCGCGGAATTCTAAATCCAAGGCATTAAGCTTTTGCTTAACGGATTTTTTACGCAACTGCTGGCCCGGCATAATAAAGGTGCGGCCAATGTAGCGATTTTTCATAAAGCCTTCGCGATACTTCACGCCTAAACGATTGGCTAATTCCAAGGCAGATGAACGGCTCGTATCTGGAATTGGAATCACAACGTCGATATCGTGATCAGGGTACTGACGCAAAATCTTTTCTGCCAGCTTTTCACCCATGCGCAAACGCGCTTTATAAACTGCAACGCCATCAATAATAGAATCAGGACGCGCAAAATAAACCTGTTCGAAAATACACGGCGTTAGCTCAGTGTGCTCAGCACATTGCTGAGTAAACAACTGACCATCCTCTGTGATAACAATCGCTTCCCCAGGTGCTATGTCGCGTTCGATTTTATAACCAAGCGCATCTAGAGCAACCGATTCAGAGGCAACCATGTATTCCATGCCTGTCGCAGTCTCGCGAGAGCCGAAAATCGCAGGGCGAATACCATGAGGATCACGGAAAGCTACGATGCCATAGCCGCTAATCATAGCAACCACGGCATAGCCACCACGAATACGCTTATGAACTTCGCTCACTGCTTTAAAAATAACGTCTGGCGTTGGTAGCAACTGACGCTGTTCTTGCAACTCGTGAGCAAAGATATTCAACAAGACTTCAGAGTCTGACGTCGTATTAATATGACGTAGATCTTCGCGATAGATATCGTCTGCCAACTCTTCTGTATTAGTCAGGTTACCGTTGTGTGCCAAGGTAATCCCATAAGGCGAGTTAACATAGAACGGCTGAGCTTCCGCCGAACTCGAACTACCTGCCGTTGGATAACGCACATGGCCAATACCCATATTGCCCAGTAAGCGCTGCATATGACGAGTGCGGAATACATCACTCACGAGACCATTATCTTTACGCAAACACAGTTTGTTGCCGTAGCTAGTCACGATACCCGCGGCATCTTGACCACGGTGTTGCAATACTGTCAGGGCATCATAGATAGCCTGGTTGACATGGGATTTGCCGACAATACCCACTATTCCGCACATGCGCGTGTAACCTCAAAAAGCTAGAGTTTAATTAGTAGTCGTCATCACCTGAGTTACTGTTGATGGCAGCGTTTTTCGCGCCCAATCAGCAACTGTTTCTAGGTGAGGTATAAAGAGGGAATCCTGCCACCACTGATCTTGTGCCACTGGCGTGAACTGCGCCAAAAACACAATCGCAACTAGGATCAAAAGGCCGCGGGCAAGTCCAAAGACCATACCGAAAACCCGATCCGTACCGCTCAGTCCCGTCATCCTGACAACTTCAGACAATAGATAGTTCAGTAAAGCACAGACAACTAAAGTGCCTGCAAAAAGAATAACGAAAGCGACGATCCAACGAAGAGAGTTCGTTTCAATCTGTCCAACCAGTAAGGTTGCCAAGTTGGCGCTAAAGAAGCGCGCAACCAAAAATGCTGCGACCCACGAGGCAAGTGATAGCGCTTCTTTCACAAAGCCGCGCTTTAGACTGATCAGGGCCGACACCACGACAACGGCCAGTATCACCCAATCAATTACCGCCATTCGTTGCCTCTGAGTACTTCAAGAAAGCGCGCAGTATACCAAAGCACGCTGGGTAAGAAAGCTCTAATCGTTGGGCTCTTCTGTGGATTAACTCTCAGCCTTGTAGCGCCGCAGATAGATGTCTTTCTGCTTCAACTCTGCTTTAAGTGCTGCTTGTAATTCTTCAGCCTTCGCGCGCGTTAATTCTGGCCCAACATAAACGCCTGTATGCTTTGTTTCGGCGAATTCTTGCACATAAGCCTTATAACCTAACCCGCGTAATTTATCGCGTAAGCGATGAGCGTTATCGCGCTGAGAGAAGACACCAATCTGCAATGTCCATGCATATGGCATTTGCTCATCATCCAAACTTGAGCGATCACTTTGAGCTCCACCGCGAGAGGTATCGTCATGATCAACCACTACGATATCAGGTACGGATACCATTTTTTCAGCTTCACCGCTGGCTAACTGCTCCAGCTCTTTCCTCACCTTTCGTTCATCTTCTAACGTTGACCACTGAGGTGGCTCTGGCATGGGAGGAATGTCTGAACTTAATCCGCGATGAGTACGTGAACCATCTAGCACCACAGGCAGCACCAATGCAGCGATACCAACCGTGACGAGCGCGCCTAATATGCGCTTTTTAAGGTGTAGTTCCATTATGCAACTCCCTGTCCGCTGCTCTGCATTTGCCGATCAGCTTGATGAGCATTTAGCCAAATTTGAGCCGCTTCAACCGTATAAAATGACCCAGCAATAAGCCAATGTCCTGTTGCATTTGTCGCTATTAACATATTTAGCGCCTGTTCAACGGTATCCCACTCTTGCACCTGAATTTCTGCAGCAAAATCGGCGCGAGCGTGCAATGCTTGAGCACTTAAACCGCGATGACACTGAGTCAGACTAACAAGATGGAAAACCTTACTTGCTGGTAAAACCCGCAATACACCCTCGACATCTTTATCGCCCAACATACCGAGCACAATACCGTCCACTTGAACTAACTGCTGACCAATAAACTCAGCTGCTTGAGGATTATGGGCAACATCAAGAGTTAAACGCAGAGCGCCAAAATCAAATGTCTGTAATCGCCCAGGAACAGCCAAGGTCGAAACTACAGTCGCGACATCTTCATAACTCGGCAATTGATTGATCAAAGCCAATGTTTGAATGGCAGTAGCAACGTTTGGATAAGGAATTTTAGGTGTCGGTAAAGCCCAACATTGCGGACTACCGCGACTATCACGGAATCGCACTTCCACACCGGAATCGCTTCGTCGAGCGCTAAATTTATCGTCACGCCCAACAAACTGCCCGCCAATATTCTCCACTGTTGTTGCAGCAGTATCAGGAGCATCCGGCTGACCGCAAACTAGAAAACAGTTTTTGCGAGCGATACTGCACTTTTCATAAGCGATTTCTGCGACCGTATCACCCAACCAAGACTGATGATCCAAACCAATACTGGTCACTACGGAAATGTCCGCGGCTGCGATATTCACCGCATCAAGACGACCGCCTAATCCAATTTCCATCACACAGGCATCGACACCCTGCTGTTGAAAATAAATCAACGCCGCTAACGTACCGAATTCAAAATACGTGAGCGTCGTATCTCCACGCGCGGCTTCGATACGAGCAAAGGTTGCGCATAAATCAGCGTCGCTGATATCAACACCATCAATACTAACGCGCTCGTTGTAACACAAAATATGCGGCGAACTGTATACACCAACGCGTAATCCACGTTGGCGTAACAAAGCTGCTATGAGCGCGCTGGTGGTCCCTTTGCCGTTGGTTCCACCCACCAAAATCATCAGTGGTGCAGCTCGTAAGCAACCCACTGCTGCTCCAACCTTGGAGACACGTGCTAGACCTAGCTCGATCTCCGCCGGATGAATGCCTTCAAGATGGGTTAACCACTCGTCTACGCTAGAAAATGTTTGCAACATAATGACTGGCTTACGCGTCCATCGCTAAACGCATGGTTTTAAGAATGTCGGACACTTCTTTAATCGCAACGCCTGGTTGGTGTTGGTTTGCGGCAATACGATTAACCAACGCACTACCCACAATCACACCATCAGAAATTTTCGCAACCTTGGCGGCAGTTTCGCCGTTCTGAATGCCAAAGCCCACACCGACAGGGATGCTAACGTGCTTACGAATACGCTCTAAGTTGCGTGCAACGTCATCAATATCCAAGGTATTCGAGCCAGTCACACCCTTGATAGACACGTAATACACATAACCACTACCAGCGTGACCAATGCTTTCGATACGCTTATCAGTTGTGGTTGGCGCAATCAAATAGACTACATCCAGCCCTGCTTTTTTGAAGATGCTATCAACGTCGTGCGCTTCTTCTGGCGGTAAATCCACCATCAAAACACCATCAACACCCGCCTTAATAGCAGCATCGACAAACGCCTGATAACCCATGGCTTCAACAGGGTTCAAATACCCCATCAACACGATCGGAGTAGCGCTATCTTTGCTACGGAATTCCGTCACCATAGCCAATACATCACGCAATGACGTACCGTGCTCTAACGCGCGTTCGCACGCCAATTGAATGGTCGGGCCGTCAGCCATTGGGTCCGAAAACGGCACTCCCAATTCAATGATATCGGCACCGGCTTCTACCATCGCATGCATCATAGGCACAGTAGATTCTTTCAGCGGATCACCCGCCGTTACGTAAGGGATAAGCGCTTGGCGACCCTGTTCTTTTAAAGCTGTAAATACAGTATTGATACGAGACATTTTTTTAATCCTACCTATTCCTCTCGATATGTTGATCGCGAGGAAGAATAATTATTTCTGAGCACCCTATAGAGAGCTATACCTAAAAAGCTATACCTAAAGGGCTTCAGAACCGTCGCGAGCGATGAAAAGACAAGGCAAAAATCAGCAAGGTAGCGCAGTGTACAAGTCGTACATGAGCATACCGAGCTGATTTTTAACGCCGTATTTCCGAGCGCAGCAGGTTCATAATCAAGCGGTTACTCCGTCTAGAGTGGCGACCGTATGGATATCTTTATCACCCCGCCCAGAAAGATTCACCACAATCACCTTATCTTTGCTCATAGTCGCCGCTAGCTTCATCGCATACGCAACGGCATGGGCAGACTCTAACGCTGGCATAATGCCTTCTAAACGCGTCAGTTTATGGAAAGCATCCATCGCTTCGTCATCCGTAGCGGCCACATATTGAGCTCGCTTAACGTCTTTCAACCAGCTGTGTTCAGGGCCAACACCTGGATAATCTAAGCCTGCTGAAATTGAGTGCGTACCCATAATTTGGCCGTTCTCATCCTCCATTAGGTAAGTACGATTGCCGTGCAACACGCCCGGGCGACCTTTGCTTAGTGGCGCTGCGTGGTCATTGCCATCAAGGCCCAAGCCACCGGCTTCAACACCATACATGGCAACTTCTGGGTACTTAATGTAAGGATAAAACATACCAATCGCGTTTGAACCGCCACCAACACACGCAACCACAGCATCAGGCTGACGACCGATTTGGGTATCGCATTGGCGAATCGTTTCACGACCAATCACGCTCTGGAAATCGCGAACCAGCATAGGATATGGATGTGGGCCCGCAGCAGTGCCGATCACATAATAGGTATCATCGACATTCGTAACCCAATGACGCATCGCTTCATTCATCGCATCTTTCAGGGTTTTGGTCCCCGATGTTACTGACACAACCTCTGCGCCTAACAACTTCATGCGATAGACGTTGAGCTTCTGGCGCTCAACGTCAGTCGAGCCCATAAATACCTTACATTCCAAACCGAAGCGCGCGGCTACGGTTGCAGAAGCTACGCCATGTTGGCCAGCCCCGGTTTCGGCAATGATCTTTTTCTTGCCCATAAACTTAGCCAACAAGGCTTGGCCTATGGTGTTGTTAATTTTGTGAGCGCCGGTGTGGTTTAAATCTTCGCGCTTCAGATAAATCTGCGCACCACCACAATATTCAGTAAGACGTTCGGCCAAATATAACGGGGATGGACGGCCCACATAATGGGCTAAGTCCGAATCAAATTGCGCCTGAAATTCAGGATCTTCACGCAGTTTTTCGTAGGTAGATTGCAGCTCATCAAGCGCTGCTGTCAGTGTTTCAGAAACAAAACGTCCGCCGAAAATACCGAAATGGCCACGCTCATCTGGAAGTTCAACATTGAAGTCTGTGTTGGTCGACACGGTACACCTCTTTTACAAATTCGTTGATTTTGCCGTGATCTTTGATCCCTTTTGCTGCTTCTACGCCGCCACTTATATCGACGGCAAACGGCGCGACTTGTTCAATCGCGGCAGCAACATTTTCGGGGGCTAGGCCACCGGCAAGAATAATAGGTTTTGGTGGTGTTGCTGGAACCAGAGACCAATCGAATGTCTCTCCTGTTCCTCCGGGCACACCCGGCTTATAGCTATCTAGAAGGATGCCCAGTGCGTTTGGGAACCGCAGGCACGACGCCACCAGGTCCGACGCTTGCCGGACACGGAGGGCTTTGATGTAGGGACGATTAAACTGCCGACAGAAGGCATCTTCTTCATCACCATGAAATTGAAGTAGGTCAATTCTAACGCTATCTAAAACGCTTTGCACCTCTTCTACGGTAGGATTTACGAACAAAGCGGTAACGCTTACGAACGCTGGCACATCGGCAACAATAATTTTCGCCGCAGCAATATCGACCGCACGCGGACTGGGAGGATAAAACACTAAGCCTAATGCGTCCGCACCTGCATCAACGACAGCCGTTGCATCTTCGGCTCGGGTAATACCGCAAATTTTAATGCGTGTCCGCAACATGCCCTGCTCTCCTACTGAGATTCAGCTCCGTCATGTAGAGCTATAAAAATAGACGAAGCATGATAGCAAAGAGAGTTAAGCGGCGTCACAATTGAAAGCGCCTTGAAGATAACGGTATAAGTTATTTAAAGAGATCAATTCAGCCTCAGCGAGACGCTAAGTTATACTTTCACCCACCGGCACCAAATTTTTGCCTTTGGCCAAGCGCCGATATTCACTCGGAGAAGAGCCAACCCATTGTCGAAAATCGCGAGCAAAATTGGACGAATCCGAATACCCCAACGATTCGGCAACTTGTTGAATCGGTATATGTTGCAACACCAATAAGTCAGCGGCATCCCTTATTCGAGCTTGCTCTAATAAAACGCTATAGGTAAAGCCCTCTGCCGCCAGATGACGCCGCAACGAGCGTGCAGAAATATGCAACATGTCCGCCAGCGCCTCCAGCCGAGGGTAACCATCCACTGAACACTTTAATAAGCCCTTAACCTTCGCGACGGTTGTCCTATGCTCGTACTGATAGCTCAACAGTTGCCGCTCTCGGCAGCGAGTCAGTGCTTGGGCAAGTACCGTTGAATTTTGTAACACTAAAGGCAAATCAAGATACGTCGTTGAAAATGATAACGAGCATTCCGCCTGATCAAAATCCACTTGTCCAAAGCGCTCGAACAACTGTGCTGCATCATACGAAAGTGGCGCAGCATGATTTAACGAAATGCGCGATTCAAACTCCCCGCCCAGTAAGAAATGAAAACTTCTACGCCAACTGAACAAACAACTCGCGTTCCAGAGATTTTGCAAATTAGAGCTCACCCAAGGCGTTACCATATGATGGATAGTGCAAATCTCGTCGGTCTGAGTGACATCAAAACTGGATACCCCCAGAGATACTAGAGGGCCAAAATCTTGTAATAACTCTAAACAATGTCGTAGTGAGGAGGCGCACATCATTGCTTGGCCTAAATCACCATACGCCGTAGGCTGTAGCTGCCAACCAAGCTCGCCCGCCAGATAATCTGATTCATTCTCTAACACTGCAGCCATGATATTCAGCAGATCGCTTAACGATATGTTAGGCCGGCCGGCGGAGATACCACTGGCGCTACCCCATTTTTTTAACAAGCTTACGTAGGCATCAGGAACTTGCTGCGCAAGCCATACTGGCGTCGCTGAATCTGAATATGCCGCACGAGTATTTAAAGACATGGAGATGAATCCTTTCTTGACCATCACTGACCGAAAATCTGGCCTTAAAGCCTCTACTCCGATGCGTGACGGTAAATTATGGTTGTTATTCTTATAATAAATATGCAACTGGAGCGTGCTATGAACAACGATAAAATAAGCCAATGGGTGGCCGCAGGCCTATTTTCCATCATTCTTTCAGGTTGTGGATCTGAGAGTCAAACCATTGTTGACGATGTACCTGACGCAGAAAATCTACTGTTTACAGACGACGGACGACTGTTTGTTTCAGGTGGCTCAAACGTTTTTGAAATCGTTAAAAAGCCTGATGGTAGTTTCATTAAACTGGATACCTTTCATGGCGACTGCACCGTTGAAGGAATTATTGTCCGCGATAATTACCTCTATGGAGTTTGCAATAATCTAAGCTCGCCAGATTTTTTAAAATCCTTTCTTATTGGTGGCGAAATAGTGCCGATGGATTCGGCCATTACCAGTAGCTCAACAGATGGCATACATCCATCAATGACGCTCACCACTCTTTCACCACTGGCGGATGTCCAGATAGCTAATGGAATGGAGGTTGATAATGAAGGCAACCTCTATTTTTCGGATTCCGGTGATAGTCGTATTTTTAAAATTATCCTGTCTGATCCAACCACCGTGGCCGACCTTCAAGTTTGGGCTGATAATTTCGAATATTTTGCTAACGGTATTAAATGGGTGGGCGACCGCTTATATACAACCGCAATGAAAAGCGGAACCATTACAGCTCAATTCGGCTATATCGAACGTCAGCCAGATGGTAGCGGCGGTGATTTTGTACCCGTTTATGAAAGAAAAAGCACCGTACTCGATGACTTCCTTCCAACAGCCAACGGCTTTCTACTCACTGATTATCTAAAGGGAAGTTTGGTATATCTTCAGGACAACAAGGTCGTAGCAGAAACACCCAAGGACACCTTCTACTCGCCAACTGCCGTTATTATCGGTCAACCACCGATGTTCAGTAACGACGTCGTTCTGGTAACCGAAAAAGGGATTATCTTTGAGCAAAATAGTATGCAAGGTAACAAACTGGGTTTATACCAATTACCTTGGAGCCTGAATTAACCCTAAGCAGACGAAAGGCTGCTTCACTGTAAGTGAAGCGGCCCGACCTACTTAGCCTTCAACTGTAAAATTGGCTCAAGTAAAGCGGGTCCCCAAGGATCACAAGGAATATCAAACTGCTCAGGATAGTGCACACCAACGAAGTACAAACCTCCGCCCGGAGCCGTAACGCCTGCTTTTGTTCGATCTTGCTGCGCCAATACCTCTGCCATCCACTCTACTGGCTGATGACCCTCACCAATAGGCAGTAGCACCCCCACAATATTACGCACCATATGATACAAAAACGCGCTCGCCTCAAGCTCTACCATAATAATGGAGCCCCAGCGTTTAACAGTAATTGCATGCATGGTTTTTATCGGTGACTTCGCTTGGCAATCTTTAGCTCTAAACGACGTGAAATCATGCTCACCTAACAAAGCTTGTGCAGCCTCATGCATACGGTCGGCATCCAGTGGGTATTTCCACCAGGTTAACTGATCATGCATTAACGCCGGCCGCGCTTGATTGTTATAAATGAGGTAACGATAGCGACGCGCTTTTGCCTTGTAGCGGGCGTGAAACTCATCGTCAATTGCATCAACCCATTGCAACGCGACACCACTAGGAAGATTAGTATTTACACCCATCAACCAACTGTAATTAGTGCGAATGGCATGACTATCAAAGTGAATCACTTGGCGCGTGGCATGAACACCGGCATCGGTACGGCCAGCGCAGCCAACTTCAACGGGATGATTCGCGACCTTAGAAAGTGCTGCCTCAAGGGCTGCTTGTACGGTAGGTTCATCATGGTGTTTTTGGCGTTGCCAACCATGAAAACGCGCGCCGTTGTATTCAACAACGGCGGCGTAACGACGGGTATCAGTCATAGATCAGGCGAGATTATCCATTAACTCGCGAGCATCCTGCTTCTGTTGATCACTACCCTCTTGCACAACTTCTTGTAGCAACTCTTTCGCACCGTCAACGTCCTCCATATCGATGTAGGCACGAGCAAGGTCGAGCTTAGTAGCGCATTCGTCGGTACCAGCTAAGAAATCAAACTCATCATCTGACGCCGCTAGTTCATCTAAATCGATACCACCAATCAACTCGGCCGCACTGTCATCTTCACCGGCACTTAAGCCATCAAGAATAGACAGGTCATCGTCTTCAGTCGCTACTTCAATATCATCGTTAGCTTCTGCATCATCGGCAATTGCTAGATCGAACTCTGCCAAATCATCTTCGGCCTCGGCTAGATCATCTTGAACATCGGCCATAGGCATAGCTTCATCAAGATCATCAGCGCCAGATACGATTTCCGCATCCGCAGCTTCAGTTCCAATAGCGTCAAGTTCCGCTTCCAATGACTGCAAATCAACATCGCTATCGTCAGACTCAAAGCCCGTTTCTGCGTCCATATCGAAAGCTAAAACATCATCTTCTGAAGCAGGCGCCTCTGCCGTCGTCTCAGCGAGTTCCACTAAGTCGTCTTCAGAATCGAGTTCTTCATCTTCCACTTCGGTAGCAACAACTGCCTCTGGCTCTTCAGCAAAATCAATGGTTTCGAGATCTAACTCAGCTTCCATTTCGTCTTCTGCAAAATCAAAGTCATCAGCTACGAGTTCATCCTTTATTGCAGCCACTTCTGTTACAGCAGGCTCATCAAATTCTAATGGCTCGTCAGCGTCATCACCCAAATCGAAATCAAATTCGTCGAGCTCATCGTCCGCTTTCTTTTCAGCTAACTCGACCGACTCTTCAACATCAAACTCAAGCTCATCACTTTCGCTGTCAAACTCGTCGTCCAAATCTGGCGTATCAAGCGATAACTGTGGGCCTTCGCTCGCGACATCGAAATCAACGTTAGCGTCTAAATCTAAAGATGGTACTTCTTCTAAAGACTTTCCGAGACCATCGTCGGCAACGGTTTCAGTATCATCACCAAAATCCAATGCATCACCAAAGTCTAAACCACCTGCAAATTCATCATTCTCGTCATCGAGCGATGGAATTTGACCGTCATCTAGAGACATTGCTCCAGCAACAACTGCTGCGCCCGCAACCATAGGATCTAGAGGAGATGATAAACGCTTACGCAAATCTTCTGCCTGTGTACTAGCGATAATATCGCCAAGCTCACTCAGTTCTCCTTCAGCCTTTGCAAACGCTTCCGCATCATCTACTTCGGTATAAAGCTCAAGTAATTTCAATCGTAAGTCAGTGCGGCTTGGCTCAGACTGAATTGCCGAGGATAACAAGTCGATTGCTTGATCAAACTTTCCATAAGCGATGTAGATTTCCGACTCGCTAATGGCATCTTCAGTTTGGGCAACGGTTTCGTATTTACCTTCGTCCTCTTCTGCAAACTCATCTAGGCCAAGATCTTCATCGCCAAAATTAGTTTCAGCTACGGCAAGATCATCATCGCTTAAATCAAAGTTATCTAACGTTTCGTTATCAAACTTACCATCACCCATCACCACCGGTTCTTCATCGAAGTCGGCGGTTTCGTCTTGAGTGTTGTCGTCTGATTTTTTACGACGACGCAAACCAACCAGAACAAGCAAACCAATAAGCAATGCTCCACCGCCGATCATAAGTTCATCGCGGAACTCCATGACCTGATCAAGAATGCTCTTATCTTTGGCTTTAGCCGCCTCTTCAGCTGCTAATAACTTAGCTATTCGTTCTTTACGCGCTTTAATGGCTTCCGCTTCAGCATTAGCCGCCGCTTCTGCGCTTGGCTCTACTGCCGCTTTAGGATCAGCTTCCGCAGCATAGTTGTAGTCTTTAGCTGTTTCCGTCGTTGCGCCATCCGCAGACTTTTCACTGACAACGGCAGTTTCAGCGGCTGAATCAACAGGTTTAGCAACTACAGCATCAGTAGCTTGTGGATTTACTTCAGCATTAGCTGCTTTAGTATTTGAACCACCGACTTGCATGTTAGCCAGTTGATCATCTTTCAATGCGACTAAGCGTTGTAAAGTATTAATCTGTTCTTCAAGAGCCGCTAAACGTTTGGCTAGCTCTTCGTTTTCTCGACGGCCTTTGTCTAAGTTCTCTAGCGCAATAGACAAATCAGCTTCCATTGCCTCTTGACGGCTTGCACTACCACGACCAACTTCGCCGCTAGCACCCTGCGCATCTTTGTTATCGCTTGGCGCGGTAACTAAACGAACTTCACCACCCGTTTCTGAAGCGCGAGAACCTGTACCAGAATTCTTACGACCGGTAGCATCAAGTTGTGCAGCACCAGCTTTAATCGCTTGGTTCTGACGAGCAACTTCTGCAACAGCTTGCTGTGTTGGCACACCACGGATCTCATCCGCAGTTGGAACGCGCAAAGTTTCATGGGATTTAAGGCGATTAATATTGCCGTCGATAAAGGCGTTTGGATTCGCTTCTTGTAACGCCACCATCATCTGTTGCGGCGATACAGCACGATCCGGACGAGTCGCTACAGCGATCTGCCATAGAGTGTCATTCGGCTGAACCTTGTAGGTACCAGGTGCGGCTGCCTCATTAGCCCAACGATTATAAGACGGCTGCGCACCAGCCACCGGAGCTCCAGCAGGCTGTTGCGAAGTCACGGAGGTGGTCGATGTCACCGATGATGCCGGTGTGGCAACCAACGGATTGATCGTCGCTTCTTGGAAGACTGGCGGATCTAGTAATACGGTGTATTCCCGCAATACCCGACCAGCAGGCCAGTTCAGTTCTACCAAGAAATTTAAAAATGGTTCGTTGATCACGTCTTTAGAAGTGACCACAACGCGGTTACCTTCAACTTTGAACTGAATCTTAGTTAAAAAGTAATAACGATCAACGCCTGCACGTTCAAAGTCATTGGCCGACGCCAGTGAGGGTTTAATTTCCCACTGAGTCAGATCACCTGCATCAACCAGTTGAATCTCTGCATTTAGCGGTTGATTGAGTGCAGACTTCAGAGTCATTTCACCCAAGCCTAAAGCCAGCAGTTCAGACGATAACGTCAGACCTCCAGCCAGCAGCAAGCTATTCGCAAGTAGGCGCTTCATTATTGCTTCCTTGTTGTCGTTTCAGGCGATTCGCTCGCCAGCGTTTTACTAAAACGGCTTTTTTATAGATATTCCTGACCCAGCTTACTTATCGATTCCATTCATAAGCAGTCGGTAGTATCAAATATAAAAGTAGTTTGCGCAATATTTTGCCCAGCTTAGCAGGGATAAAAGCGTGACGTATGAAACACTTAGAGAATTATTTCGAGAAAAGAGATCAAAAGCGGGGCAATGCCCCGCTCTTTTTTGCCTATTTTTTAAGCAGCATTAAGCAAAATGCGCAACATTCTGCGAAGTGGCTCAGCCGCGCCCCATAATAACTGGTCACCAACAGTGAACGCAGAAATGTATTCTGGGCCCATGGTCAACTTACGGATACGCCCTACTGGAATGCTTAAAGTACCGGTAACTTTTGCCGGTGTAAGCTCATGCATACTGGCTTCGCGCTCATTTGGAATCACTTTCACCCAATCATTGTGGGCAGCCAAAATCGCTTCAATCTCGCTGACTGGAATATCTTTTTTCAGCTTGATAGTGATCGCCTGGCTGTGACAGCGCATCGCACCGACACGCACACACAAGCCATCAATAGGCACTGGCTTTTCAGTCGTTCCCATAATTTTATTGGCTTCAACCTGAGCCTTCCACTCTTCACGACTCTGGCCAGACGCCAATTGTGAGTCGATATAAGGGATCAAACTTCCCGCCAAAGGTGCGCCAAACTGTTCTTTTGGATAATCATCACTGCGGATAAATTCTGCCACCTGACGATCAATGTCCAAAATAGCCGTCGCTGGATCATCTAACTTGGCTTTTACATCGCTGTGAATAGCACCCATCTGGCTGATCAACTCACGCATATTCTGCGCACCAGCACCCGAAGCCGCTTGATAGGTTTGCGGAGCAACCCACTCAATCAAATCTTTTTCGAACAAACCGCCTAATGCCAACAACATCAAACTAACGGTGCAGTTACCACCGACGTAGGTTTTAACGCCGCTCTGAATGCCCGCTTCGATGACCTTATTGTTCACTGGATCAAGAACGATGATTGCATCTTCCGCCATACGTAATGAAGACGCAGCGTCGATCCAATAACCATTCCAGCCTGCTTCACGCAGCTTTGGATACACTTCTTTGGTGTAATCGCCACCTTGGCAGGTAATGATCACGTCCTGCGCTTTTAACGCATCAATATCAAACGCACTCAACAGAGTACCGCAATCTTTGCCAGCGAAATCTGGAGCTGCTTTACCCGCCTGAGAGGTGGTAAAAAATACCGGCTCGATCAGGTCGAAATCTTTTTCTTCTTGCATGCGCTGCATGAGCACAGAGCCCACCATGCCGCGCCAGCCGACTAGGCCTACTTTTTGTAGAGACATGTTTAAAACCTTTTATCCTTATAGCAAAGCAGCAACAACTGCTTCGCCCATTTGTTCAGTGGAAACTTTTTCCATACCAGCCGACCAGATATCACCTGTGCGTAAGCCTTGATCCAATACCTTGCTTACCGCCGCTTCAATCGCATCGGCTGCCGCTACTTCATTCAGTGAATAGCGTAACATCATCGCCGCAGACAAGATGGTTGCCAATGGATTAGCAATGCCTTGACCTGCGATATCCGGTGCCGAACCATGACATGGTTCGTACATACCTTTGTTGTCTTTATCCAACGACGCCGACGGCAACATACCGATAGATCCGGTGAGCATCGCTGCAGCATCCGACAGGATATCGCCAAACATGTTCCCGGTAACCATGACATCAAACTGCTTCGGAGCGCGCACCAGCTGCATAGCGGCGTTATCCACATACATGTGCGACAACTCGACTTCAGGATACTCTCTACCTACTTCAATTAAAATTTCGCGCCACAGCACAGTCACTTCTAATACGTTGGCTTTATCCACTGAACACAATTTTTTATTGCGTTTCATCGCCGATTCAAAGGCAACGCGAGCGATACGACGAATCTCAGATTCGTTATAAACGTAAGTGTTGTAGCCTTCGCGCTCGCCATTTTCTAACACACGAATGCCGCGTGGCTTGCCGAAATAAATACCACCGGTCAGTTCGCGTACGATCAAAATATCCAAACCGGAAACGACTTCTGGCTTCAAGCTAGAGGCATCGGCCAATTGCGGATACAAAATCGCTGGACGTAAATTACCGAATAATTCCAAACCAGAACGCAAACCTAACAGGCCTTTTTCAGGGCGTAATTCGCGATCTTCTAGGGCATCCCATTTAGGACCACCCACAGCGCCTAACAAAATAGCGTCGGCTGCACGCGCCTTACTCATGGTTTCTTCTGGCAGCGGCGTACCGTGTACGTCATAGGCCGCTCCACCGACCAAACCATTCTCTAGGGTCAGGCCGAGGTTAAATTTTTCATTCACAGTGTTTAATACTTTCACCGCTTCGGTGACGATTTCTGGACCAATACCATCGCCCGGTAGTACGAGTATGTTTTTGCTCATTCTTTTCTCAACCTATATTTGCAATTCTGTATGGGCGTACTCGGCTTCATTCGCTGACCCGCCGTAAATCCGTCCTTGGAGGCTCGAGCTGCGCCGTCCATGGCGCAGACGGTCAGCTCACTGAACCCGAATACGCCCTTTATTCCATCTAAACCGAGATTAATAACCGACAATTAAAAAACCGATATCATCCAGCGCCAAACAACCAAGGCGATTTCTCGCGACGATTCGCTTCATACGCACTAATGTCATCAGCGTCGATTAACGTCAAACCGATATCATCCAAACCATTCAGCAAACAATGCTTGCGAAAGCTGTCCACCTCAAATGGAATTGTTTCACCATCTGGCGTAACAATGGTCTGCGCTTCTAAATTAATTGTTAATTTATAACCTTCATTGGCTTCAACCGCTTTAAATAAACGATCAACAGTTGCTTCGTCTAACACGATTGGCAACAGACCATTTTTAAAGCTGTTATTAAAGAAAATATCGGCATAGCTTGGCGCGATGATGGTGCGGAAACCAAAATCTTCCAATGCCCAAGGCGCGTGTTCACGGCTCGAACCACAACCAAAGTTTTCACGAGCCAATAATACCGACGCACCTTCATAACGTGGTTTATTCAATACGAAATCAGGATTCAGCGGGCGACCACTGTTATCCGCATCCGGCTGGCCTTCATCCAAATAACGCAATTCATCGAATAAATTGGGGCCGAAGCCGCTGCGTTTAATCGACTTTAAAAACTGCTTAGGAATAATCATGTCCGTGTCGATGTTGGCACGATCCATTGGGGCAACAATGCCCTCTTGTACTGTAAATGGTTTCACTGTTATTCCCCTTAAAGTTCGCGAACATCGACAAAATGACCGGCAATCGCGGCTGCCGCTGCCATCGCAGGGCTCACCAAATGCGTACGACCGCCGTAACCCTGACGACCTTCAAAGTTACGGTTAGACGTTGAGGCACAATGTTCGCCATTACCTAATTTATCCGCATTCATTGCTAAACACATTGAACAACCAGGCTCACGCCATTCGAATCCAGCAGCAATAAATATTTCGTGCAGACCTTCTTCTTCAGCCTGAGCTTTTACTAAACCAGACCCAGGTACAACCAATGCTTGCTTCAAAGTAGCCGCCACTTTACGACCCTTGGCCACTTCAGCCGCAGCGCGTAAATCTTCAATACGGCTGTTAGTGCAAGAACCAATAAAGACGCGATCCAATTGAATATCGGTAATCGCTTGGCCCGGCGTTAAGCCCATGTACTTATAAGCACGCTCGAAACCAGAACGTTCTACATCATCTTTGGCGTCTTCCAACGTTGGCACACGACCATCAATGGTAGTGACCATCTCAGGTGAAGTCCCCCAAGTCACTTGTGGCTTAATATCTTCGGCGCGAATTTCTACAACTTTATCGAATACCGCGTCATCGTCAGACACTAAATCTTTCCAAGCAGCGGTTGCCGCTTCCCACTGATCCGCTTTCGGCGCATATGGGCGACCTTTTACATACGCCGCAGTGATGTCGTCATAAGCAACCATACCTACGCGAGCACCGGCTTCAATGGCCATGTTACACATGGTCATACGGCCTTCCATGCTCATTGAGCGAATAGCAGAACCGCCAAATTCCATCGCGCAACCGTTACCACCGGCGGTACCAATAATTCCGATCACATGCAAAACAACATCTTTACCTGTGATAGCTGCGCCAAGCTCACCTTCAACCTTGATCAACAAGTTTTTCATTTTGCGCTGAATCAAACACTGGGTGGCCATCACGTGTTCAACTTCTGACGTACCAATACCATGCGCCAAGGCTGCAAAGGCGCCGTGGGTTGCCGTATGCGAATCACCACACACCACGGTCATGCCGGGCAATGTCGCACCCTGTTCTGGGCCAACTACGTGCACAATACCCTGACGGATATCTTGCATTTTGAATTCGGTGATACCAAATTCATCGCAGTTTTCATCTAAGGTTTTCACCTGAATACGCGATACCGGATCTTGAATACCGGCAATGCCTGATTCACGTTCAAATGAGGTCGTTGGCACGTTGTGATCTGGTGTTGCCAAGTTGGCATCCAAACGCCAAGGTTTACGACCCGCAATGCGTAAGCCTTCAAAAGCCTGGGGCGAGGTTACTTCGTGCAGTAATTGACGGTCGATATAAATTAAGGCAGTGCCATCATCTCGTTCTTTAACAAGATGTTGTTCCCATAATTTGTCGTACAAGGTTTTCCCGGCCATGTGGATGACTCCTTCTATGCTCTGCGGGTTGCTATCACTGTGCACAGGATACCGCAGGCAGGTAACAACTCAAATTCATATTATTTCTAGTTTGAATTCCAAATAGGAATACAATAAATTAAACACATTCTAAGGCGAGAATGGTTATGGATACGCAATCACTAAAAGCTTTCTTGGCTGTTGCTGGGCATCGTTCATTTTCTGCAGCCGGGGAAGATCTTCATCTAACCCAATCAGCGGTAAGTAAGCGCATTCAAATGCTAGAACAGCAAATTGGCGTTACCCTATTCGACCGCCACAATCGCACCATTAGCCTTACAGAAGCTGGTCATAACCTCCTTCCGCGAGCGCGCGCAATACTCGATTTAGTCACCGACACAGAACTCCATCTTGTAAATATGGAGGGCCAAGTCAGTGGGTATCTCTCACTTGCGACCAGCCATCACATTGGTCTGCATCGTCTACCACCAGTATTACGAGAATTCGTTCAACGCTACCCAAGCGCCCAACTCAATTTAGAATTCATGGGATCTGAGCGAGCCTATCAAGCCGTGACATTACGCCAAGTTGAACTCGCCCTAACGACGTTAGAGGAAAGTGATGCCGAAGACGTAGAGCAAATACCGCTATGGCAAGACACTATGGTGTGCGTCTGCGCTCCGGATCATCGCTTGGTTCAGTTAGAGCAAGTTACATTAGAGGATCTTGCCAGCACGCCTGCGATACTGCCGCAACCAGATACTATTACTTATCGTTTAGTCGACGAAGCCTTCCGCGAGCGCGGCTTGACCCTCAATGCGCCAATGCCGACCAATTATTTAGAAACCATCAAAATGATGGTGTCGGTCGGTATGGGCTGGTCACTACTGCCGCAAAATATGGTTGATGGCCAGCTCCACACTCTTGTCTGGCCGGGCACCTCCCCCATTCGCCACCTAGGACTCATCCATTTAAAACACCGCACGCTCTCTAACGCAGCAAGAGCCATGATTGAGTTGCTAAATGATCATTAACGCAAACAATCCACGGCTAAACCCTAACAGTCATAATACATAGGCAATATTGACCCAACACAAGACAACTCGATCGTGCTAGCGTTAAGGTAATTGAAATACTTTGAAGCTTGGGAGAAGGTTATGTTGGACATCAACCACATTTTAGTCGTGCTGGATCAAGAACATCCCGAGCAATACGCACTCGACCGTGCTGTTTGGCTTGCCAAAGCAACCAATTCAGATCTCACATTAATGACTTGTGCGTGGGATACCTATGGTGATGATAACGCTCGTATCGACGAAGCAACGCGCCACAGTATTAAAGGTGCCCTGAGCCAACGCGCACAGAGCTGGCTCGATAGCCTGCTAGAAGATCGCGATGTCGCCAATGTTACTGTGCGCACCGAAGTTCACTGGCAAAAGCATCTTCACGACGGTGCCATTGAATCTATACGCAATACAGATTTCGATTTGGTGATAAAAGGCACTCAACCGCACACATTATTGCAGCGGATATTTACACACACCGATTGGAATTTAATGCGCCATTGCCCAGCTCCAGTCATGTTGGTGAAGTCTGCAACACCTTGGAAGCACAACCGTGTTCTTGCTGCTATCGACTCCACCTCGCGCGATACTGGCCATGAATTAATCAACGACAATATCTTATCCTTCGCGGAGCACTTGGCCGATCATTTTGAGACCGACCTACATTTAGCCAATGCCTACCCTATGGTGGCCGTAGCCTTTGCCATGGTTCCTGAAGTCACAGCCCCTGATGACATTCAAAAATACATTACCGAACAGCATGAAGAAGGCTGTGCCGCTTGGGCCAAGAAATTCAATATTGCTGATGATCATATTCATATTGGCGAAGGCGATACCGATGTAGTAATTGCCGATATCGCCAAAGAAACCGAAGCAGATCTTGTTGTTGTGGGCACTATCGGTCGTGGAGGATTAAGTGGAGTATTGATCGGAAATACCGCTGAAGCTTTAGTAGATAAACTCGAATGCGATATTTTAGTGATAAAACCACAAGATGGCGTACGCCCAGACATCTCTTAAGGAAGCCAGACATGGAAGCGCTCGCCGCAGGACGTTTGAAAGAAGAACTGGATGCAGCACTCACTCAGCATCCAAGAATGCAACTTCTACTAGAACGAGCCTTGCGTAGCGAGGCTGTCAAAACAGCCATTGTGCATCCGGTAACTTCCAACTCTCTAGCGGGTGCTTTGGCGGCGCATAATTTAGGTCTTATTGACGCTATTTTAGTAGGCCCAGAAGAGCGCATTATTCAATGTGCTGCTGACAACAACCTCGATATTAGCGCCCTCCCCATACACAATAGTGAGCACAGCCATCACTCCGCCGAAGTAGCCGTGTCATTGGTACGACAAGGCGCCGTGAATGCGTTGATGAAAGGGGGTCTATCGACCGACGAATTGTTGGGTGCCGTCCTCGATAAAGTGAACGGTATACGTACCGAACGGCGTATAAGCCACGTATTTTATCTGGATATTCCGCTATATCACAAAGCCTTGCTTGTTACCGATGCGGCAATCAACATTCAACCAAGCCTGCGTGATAAAAAAGACATCGTCGCTAATGCCATAGATCTGGCTCACCATATTGGTATTTCTTGTCCAAAAGTCGCTATTTTAAGTGCCGTTGAAAAAGTAAACCCTGATATACCTAGCACCATAGAAGCAGCGGCTCTGTGTAAAATGGCAGACCGCAAGCAAATTATTGGTGGATTATTAGATGGCCCATTGGCCTTTGATAATGCCATTAACCGCGAGGCTGCATTAGAAAAAGGCATTGAATCTGAGGTTGCCGGTGATGCAGATATATTATTAGCACCCGACCTAGAGGCAGGTAACATCCTCGCCAAGCAATTAATGTACTTAGGCAATGCACTCGCAGCGGGTGTGCTTGTCGGGGCGAGAGTTCCAATTATTCTTACTAGCCGAGCCGAAAAAACCGCAGGACGGATATTATCTTGCGCTCTTGCCCAAGCAGCAGCTCAACCTCTAACAATATCGATTTAACGGCGCGATGCATTAAACCTCGTAATTTTTCTGTGATTAGCTATCCTAAATTAACGAGAGTAATTTACGCACCAAGACTTATCGTCGCGCTTCATGCCAGTGCATAATTTTCTGAACCATATTATTCCACTGGCGTCACATACAGACGCACTCTATTTTCTAAATTTCACAACAATCGTTCACACAATATAAAACGCTGATTTCTAAGCTTATTTCTAATTCAAAAAGCAAAATACATAAAAAAAATATTATTAATTGTTTTTTGGAACAACCATTGCAACGCACTATTAGGCAGCAAATCGGCAAAGCAAATACATCGTTTTTACGAATACAATTTCGTGAATTCCAGGCAGGAGACGCTTTATGTCGAACGACTGGCAAGACACAATTAAGTTTGCGCAAAATTTCCGACGTGAACTGCACCGTAATCCAGAGCTATCTTGGCAGGAACTACAAACAGCTAATACGGTTAGAGAAGCATTAACCGAGCTAAATATTCGCTGGCGCACGTGCGCGGCTACCGGCACGGTTGCCTATATCAATGAATCTGGCACTGCACCAGCTATCGCTTTACGTGCCGATATCGATGCCCTACCCATCGTAGAAGAAACCAATAAAGAATGGTCATCAAATAATCCAGGCTGCATGCATGCCTGTGGTCACGACGGCCACACAGCTACATTAATTGCTACTGCACGCTGGTTAAAACAACACGAAGACGAACTCGAACGCCAAATAGTTCTTATTTTTCAGCCTGCCGAAGAAGGCGGCCATGGTGCACGTGAAATGATAAAGGACGGCGCATTAAAAGGCGTTAGCGAAATTTATGGCTGGCACAATTGGCCGGCCATGCCATACGGTACGATGGCCTGTCCCGATGATATTGTAATGTGCGGTAATGGTACCTTTACTATTCGTTTAATCGGCAAAGGCGGTCATGCGAGCCAGCCTGAAGCCTGTGCTGATCCACTGCTCGCTGCCAGTGCCGTGACCATTGCTCTGCAACAAATTTGCAGTCGTCGTATAGCACCACAACAAACAGCAGTAGTCAGTGTGACTAAATTCCAAAGCGGCGATGCACTAACAGTGACGCCACAATACGCCGAACTTGGCGGCAGTATTCGTGTACCCGACGAAGCAACTCGGACTCTTATTAATAATTTAATTACCGAAATTGCCACACAAACCGCTGGTGCTTATGGCGTTAAATGCGAGATAGAACACACTCCCCGCTACAGCGCGACCATTAACCATGAGAAACAAGCGACAACAGCGCGCTTAATATGGTCGCAATTGCATGGCGACGCAGGTTTAGCGCATGGCCAAGCAACCCCTATTATGGCCTCTGAGGATTTTAGCTACTATTTAAATGCCATTCCTGGCGCATTTGCGCTGATGGGCAGTGACGATGGCAAGGGGCATAACATGCCCTGCCACAGCCCTTACTACGATTTTAACGACCGCTTAATTGCTGACGTTTGTCGCTGGTTTTGCCGCTTAAGCGGTATGCGGACACCACCCTAGCCCCAGCCTTTTTTAAAACTCGCTTTAACACGATATTTTTTAAAAAAGGAAATCTTATGACTATTTTCGAACAGCGCGAATCTGCGATTCGTGGCTATAGCCGCGTATACCCTGTTGTTTTTGATAAAGCCCAAAATGCTCGTCAAACAGACGATCAAGGCAAAGAATACATCGACTTTTTCGCCGGCGCCGGCGTACTCAATTTTGGCCATAATAACCCCTTAATGAAGCAAGCCATGATTGATTATTTGCAAAGCGACGGCGTGCTCCATAGCCTCGATATGCAAACCAAAGCCAAAGCTGAATTTATGCAGGCATTTACCGACATTATTTTAAAACCGCGAAATATGCCGCATAAAATGCAATTTATGGGGCCAACCGGCACCAATGCGGTAGAGGCAGCAATGAAGTTAGCGCGCCGCGCCACAGGGCGAACTGAAATTTTAGCCTTCAGCCGCGGCTTTCATGGCATGACCTTAGGTGCACTTGCAGCAACGGCAAATCAATATTTCCGCGGCGCTGCTGGCGTGCCATTAACACATGTCAGCCATACGGCATTCGGCTGCGAAAAACCTTGTGTAGGCTGCAAGCAAAACTGTGGTTTAGATAGCTTAGAAGCATTACGCAATCGCTATCTTGATCCATCTAGCGGTCTGGCCGCACCCGCTGCCATTTTATTAGAAACCATTCAAGCCGAAGGTGGTGTCAATGTTGCCGGTAAAGAATGGATTAAAAAAGTCGAGGCATTAGCCAAAGAACTTGGTGCCGTATTAATAATCGACGACATCCAAGTCGGCTGTGGCCGCACAGGCTCGTATTTCAGCTTTGATGATCTCGATATTGAGCCGGGTATCGTGTGTTTAGCCAAAGGCATTGGTGGCGCAGGAACGCCCATGGCAATGAATCTCGTACATCCTGATTTAGATAAGCTTTGGTCACCCGGTGAACATACAGGTACTTTCCGTGGCCAAAACTTGTCGTTCGTCGCCGGTAAAGTGGCATTAAGCTACTTTGAAAACGATGAATTAATGAGCGAAGTAAAACAAAAAACAAAGCAAATGAAAGAAGCCTTACAGCCATTATTAAAAAGCGACGGCAGCCTGCAATTACGCGGTAAAGGCATGGTCATGGGATTGGACGTCGGTAGTGGCGAGCGCGCCTCCGCTATTGTGCAAAAATGCTTTAAAGATGGTCTTATTATTGCGGCCTGCGGTACCGGCGGACGGGTATTAAAACTTATCCCACCGCTCACTATTCCACAAGAAGATCTCGTCGCTGGCTTAAATATTTTAATCAATGCCACTCGCTCAGTGATGGAGGAAGCCGCATGATTAAACGTGATGATATGACTTTCCCGGCAGAAGAATATGAACGCCGTTTGGGTGATTTACGCGCTCGCATTGCCGAGCGTCATTTAGATGCAGTCGTGATTTCTGATCCAGAAAATATTATGTATTTAACCGACTACCAAACAACCGGTTATTCTTTCTTCCAAGCCTTAGTTGTACCGCTGGAAAAAGAACCGTTCATGATTACGCGAGCACTGGAAGAATCGAATGTGATTGCGCGTACCTGGGTGGAGGTCACCCGCCCCTACCCAGATACCGGCGATGCCATCCAAATGCTGGTCGATGCCCTGCGTGAATTTGGTTTATCGAATAAGCGTATTGGCTACGAGCGCAATAGCTATTTCTTCCCGGCGTATCACCAAGATGTGATACACACAACGCTAAAAGACGGCAAGTTACTCGATTGCTTTGGCATTGTGGAAGAAGGCCGAGTGTGTAAATCAGCGGTTGAAATTGAATTAATGAAAAAAGCCGCCTTCGCGACCGAGGCCGGCATGGCGGCAGGTATTGCAGCCTGCCATGCAGGCGCTACCGAAAATGAAATTGGCGCGGCAATCAGTGCCGGCATGTTCTGCGCTGGCGGCGAGCCTCCGGCGGTAATGCCTTATGTAACCTCTGGCCCGCGCACTATGATTGGTCATGCCACATGGGAAGGCCGAGTTATTCAACCCAACGAGCATATATTCCTAGAAGTCGGCGGTTGTTATCGCCGTTACCACACCGCCATGATGCGCACTGTGGTACTGGGTGAATTAACCGATTCTATGTACAAAGCTCAAGAAACGATGAAGCAGGCATTAAATGCCGTGCATCGCATGGTGCAACCGGGCATGACGGTATCTGACGTCGATAATATGGTGCGCAACATTATTACCGACAACGATATTGGTGCCCGCTTAATTACCCGCTCGGGTTACTCTATTGGTATCGCCTTTCCACCTAGCTGGGATGAAGGCTACATCGTTAGCCTAAAACAAGGTGAGTCGACCGTTTTGAAAGAAGGCATGACCTTCCACGTAATTCCTTGGATGTGGGGCGTTGATGGCGATAAAACCTGCGGTATTTCCGATACCATTTATATTACCGATGACGGCTGCCGTTCATTCTTCGATATGGATCGCGACTTTAGCGTCAAGCCCAACGACGCGGAAAAACCCCAGTTAATAGGCATAAACGATATTAAAATGCCAAAATCGGAACCAACAAAACCAGAATCTATCGAACTGCCTACTTCCAAAGAAAACACCAAATCAGCAAAGAAAAAAGGAGAATGCTATGTTAACTCCTAACAACCCAACCACAGGAGAGGCGCTTCCCATCTTCCCGTCCTTAGATGCAACGAAAGCTAAACGTATTGTTGGCATGGCGGTTACCGCCGCCCCATTATGGGCGGACACGCCGATTGCCGAGCGCGCCGATGCATTGCGCCGCGTCGCCAAATGCCTACGCGATGCCAAACATGAATTAGCTCGCCTGATGGCCGAAGAAATGGGAAAACCCCTACGCGAAGGCCTAGCCGAGGTCGAAAAGAGCGCAGGATGCGCAGAGTACTATGCCGATAACGGCGCGCAGTTTTTAGCCGCAGAAACGCTCGCCTCTGACGCCTCACATAGTTATGTTAAATATCAGCCACTCGGCACAGTTTTGGGGATTTTGCCTTGGAATGCACCTGTATGGCTGGCGTTGCGTTTTATGGCTCCGGCACTGATGGCGGGTAATACCTGCATTATGAAGGCCGACCCGAATGTCCCGCGCACCGCGGTCGCCTTAATTGCTGCATTCCATGAAGCGGAATTACCCGGTGGCGTTGCACTAAATCTGCCAATCACCACGGATCTTATTGGCGAAATAATTGATCATCCCGGTATTAAAGCCGTGTCGTTCACCGGTTCGAGTAATGCCGGCAAAAAGGTTGCCGCGCGCGCCGCAGCAGGCCTTAAACCCGCCGTTCTCGAACTGGGAGGGTCTGACCCTTGCATCGTACTGGCAGACGCCGATTTAGAAAAAGCGTGCGATATTATTACCCTATCGCGGCTAATTAATGCAGGCCAATCTTGCATCTCGGTAAAACGCGTTATCGTCGAAGAGGCCGTTTACGACGATGTATGCGAACGCCTATATCAACGTTTTAGTCAGAAAACCTTAGGCGACCCGCGCAAAGAATCTGACTCCCTAGGTCCGATTGCACGCGAAGATTTACGCCTTGGTTTGCATGATCAAGTGAAACGCACCATTGATGCTGGCGCCCGTTGCTTGTGCGGCGGAGACCTGCCCCAAGGCGATGGCTTCTTCTACCCAGCCACCTTGCTACTCGACGTCATGCCCGGCATGGCTGCCTTTGATGAAGAAACCTTCGGGCCGGTACTGGCGGTGAGTAAAGCGCGTGATTTAGACCACGCACTGGAACTGGCCAACACCACCGCATACGGACTTGGGTCGAGCATTTGGACGACGGACGAAAATAGCATTGAACGCGCTATTTATACGCTGCAAGCGGGTCAAGTCGCCGTGAACGGCATTGTAAAAACAGACCCTCGATTACCCAGCGGCGGTATCGGACTGTCTGGCTACGGACGCGAACTTGGACCCCAAGGGATTCGTGAATTTGTGAATGTAAAACAAGTTTGGATTGCATAATTAACGACTATCGCACTGGGCAGGAGCAGTCCTTCCCAATGCATATGATGGGCAAGCACAGCGAAGCAACAAGAATAAATAGCAATTCTAGCTGTACCATAAGTTCGCTGGCTTTTATGCTAGGGGTCTATTTTACAGATTTAACGACCAACATTAGTTGCCTATGTCTAAACGCTTATTACTTGTCGCCCATGCGCCTTCAGAAAATTTACGCCGCTTAGTTGAAGCTATGTCCGATGGTTTTGAAGAAGCCGAATGCGAAGACGTAAGTTGGGAAGTAAAATCGCCCTTCGATACCGACGCGTACGACGTGATTACTAGTCAGGCAATCGTGTTATTAACGCCCGAAAATTTAAGCTACATGAGCGGCGCACTAAAGGATTTTTTCGACCGTGTTTACTACCCCTGTTTAGAAGTTACCCAAGGCTTACCGTGCGCAGCTCTGATTCGTGCAGGGCATGATGGCACAGGCACCCAAAATGCCCTATCGACTATAACGACAGGTCTAAGATGGCGCTGGGTACAGGATCCGATTATTTGCCAAGGCGAATGGCAAGATGATTTTCTTCTGCAAGCACGGGAATTAGGAACCGCGATGGCGATGGCACTCGATCAAGGCATTATTTAATTCGAGCATAAATTTTGGGCGTAAAAAAACCGGGCAAGCCCGGTTTAAAAGGGGGAGCAATCAGTAGCTAGTCAGAGAAATCAAACAAAGACTAACTGCGATGTAAGAGCAATCCCTTGATCCAAAAGTTCCCATGGCGAGTTTTAAATTGCATTTAAATGATTCGGCGCACGCCTTTTTTCGTTAACATTTCCTCTATTTCCGCCAAGCATGCTGGATCGTCAATTGTTGACGGTGCAACATACTCCTCACCATTAGCAATACTGCGCAACACTTTACGTAAAATTTTACCTGAACGAGTTTTTGGTAAACGCTGCACCACAATAGCGTGATGGAAACTTGCCACGGCACCGATTTGATCACGCACCCGCTGAATTAGCTGTAATTCGAGTTCATCATCATCAATCGTAATACCATCTTTTAATAACACTAATCCCATAGGCTCCTCGCCTTTAAGATCGCTGTTTTGACCAATAACAGCGCATTCAGCCACCGCATCATGCCCTGCTAAAACCTCCTCCATTTCGCCGGTAGACAAGCGGTGGCCCGCGACATTAATAATGTCGTCGGTACGCCCCTGCACAAACAAATAGTGTTCGTCATCTAAATAACCACCGTCACCGGTAATGTAATAGCCTTTATAGGTATTTAAATAACCTGATTCAAAACGGCTATGATCACCCCAGATCGTTGGTAAGCACCCTGGCGGCAAGGGTAATTTAATCGCAATACTGCCCTGTTCATTTGCAGCAACTGGCTTACCTCGGGAGTCTAAAATTTCGACATTAAATCCTGGTGAAGGTCGCGTAACCGACCCTGCTTTTACCTTAGTTAATCCCAGCCCTACATGATTACCTGCAATTGCCCAACCGGTTTCTGTTTGCCACCAGTGATCGACCACAGGTTTCTTCAGATGCTCAACAACCCACTCATAGGTCGATGGATCTAGGCGCTCACCCGCCATAAAAATCGTCTCAAGTTTACTTAGATCGTATTGTTCGGCGAGCTTACAATCGGGGTCTTCTTTACGAATCGCACGAAATGCTGTCGGCGCAGCGAACAGCCCCTTAACACCATGTGCTTCACATACTTTCCAAAATGCACCAGCATCTGGAGTTCTTACCGGCTTACCTTCGTAAAATACGGTGGTACAGCCCGCCAACAATGGCGCGTACACAATGTAAGAGTGCCCAACCACCCAACCAACATCCGATGCCGCCCAAAACACATCACCAATGCCCATATCGTAAACCGAGGCCATACTGTATTTCATGGCAACAGCATGGCCGCCATTATCGCGTACGACCCCTTTAGGCTTGCCAGTCGTGCCCGAGGTATAAAGCACATATAGGCTATCGGTAGACTTAACGGCAACACAATCAGCGGGAGTGACGTTATGCACGGCATCTTCCCACGTAATATCCATATGAGGCACAAGCTCACATTGACACTGCTCTCGCTGGACGATAATGCAGGTTTCAGGTTTCGCCGTCGCCATTGCGATTGCATCGTTCAAAATCGGCTTATAAGGAATGATCTTATTGACCTCAATACCGCACGAAGCCGACACAATGACTTTAGGTTCGGCGTCATCAATTCGCACAGCCAACTCGTGTGGGGCAAATCCGCCAAACACCACAGAATGAATCGCCCCCAAACGCGCACAAGCCAACATAGCGATAGCGGCCTCTGGAATCATGGGCATGTAGATAATGACGCGATCACCCTTGCCAACGCCTTGGCGCTTTAGCCCTCCGGCAAAATGTGCAACCTCCGCGGTCAGCTCTTTGTAGCTATAACTACGCTGATTGCCCGTAACTGGCGAATCATAAATTAACGCAGTTTGCTCTCCACGACCCTGTAGTACGTGATAATCCAACGCTAAAAACGCGGTATTTAGCTCGCCATCGGCGAACCAACGGTCAATGCCATTTTCATCTTTCGAAAGAATCTTAGTCGGTTGCTTAAACCACTGAATTTCTTGCGCTTGGCGCTTCCAAAACGCTTGTGGATGCTCCAGCGCTTCGCGATATTCTTCTTGATAACTCATAAACACCTCCGTTCGTAATATGACCTTACGCTAGGTGCATGCAGGTGAGTATTCGACCAAAGATAGTGTTAACTATGCCGCGTTTTTGCTAATGCCTGTTTACGCCGCTGGCTCTCAGCCAAAATACGGGTTTTGTCTTCGACGCTGGCGTTGTGCCAAGCTAGGATTTCCGCAAGCGAGCGTCCACAGCCAACACAGACATCGTTGGCATCTAAGCAGCAGTTACGAATGCAAGGACTGTCTATCGGGGAGGTATTGTCACTAGAATCAGACATCGACATCCTTTTAGTTAGGTGCCCTACACTATCAATCTCGCTCGTGCGTAGGAATAACAAAAATTGGACACCTTGATTTATGCAAAACCCCTTCACTAACACTACCCACAAGAAGCCGATACATAGCGCCGTGGCCGTGCGTGCCTATAACAATCATGTCGGCATCAAGCTTTGTCGCTTCAGCTAGAATTGTATCCACCGTCACGCCTTGGATAAGAAGTGCCGTGGTATCTAAACCGGTATTACGAAATCTATCGGCAATCGCCTGAATTTGACGATGCTCTTGATGAAATTTCTTCGACATATTATCGCGAACGGTTTGCGGACCTATGTCCATCCCTACGAACTCAGGATCAGGTGCAGCAACGTGTAAAAGCCATACCTTCGCAGACAGTGCCTTAGCGATTTTTTCCGCCTCGACCAATACCGTTTCTCCCGACTCAGAAAAATCCACAGCAACCATTATCTTCATAATTTACTCCACAACACCTATTTAAGTTCGAGCTAATCACATCGACGAGGCACAGTAAAACGCGCTTAAAAAAGTAATACCTCATAAAAGAAGAATCCGTAACCAATTCTTCATATTCTGTATGAAAAGTATCAGAAATCCACAATGAAAGACTATGGCATTTTGTTCATTTTTACTGAAAAGATGTCAACAAAAGCGCAAATTTTAGACACAAAAAACACAGGTTTAACCTTGGGTTATCTAGTTCTGAAGTAAGAATTCAGTAAGCATAATATCCAATCTGCAGGCGCATATTGACTAGAATAAATAGCCCCAGCATAAATTGAGCAAAGAACTACGAGCGATAAGTTATTACAATCCTTATTGCTCAACAATAATGTATTGTCCTGGCGATACTTTTATTGGATCTGGAAATCCGCTCCCAAGCACCTTCATCCCATCTTTATTCTCACCCTCGACATTGTCAAACCCAGTATTGACGACCTTTTCAAAGTGCGCGTAAGACGCCCAAACAACAGTGATAATAAATTTAATGGCATTATCGTCTTCTCGATTTATCGACTTATAAAAAGTAGAACTTACAAAGCCATCTCAAGCACCTCCGTAGTAGTAAATATAACTATACAAATACCTTCTTCACGGGGACTCCCTTAGATTGCATAACGCCCAGCTTACCGCGCGAAGTAATGTTGGCGACTTTTGTGCGTGTCTTTGCGCAAAAGGTGCCAACATTACGGAGTCCGGTAGAGCTGCTGGTTATGTGATACCACATCATTCAACTATATCGGTATGATTTGAAAATACTGTGACGACAGCGCAAAAAATGGCGAAGACAGCCAACACTAGGTATAGCAATTTATTGACAGTAATTGCACCCAGGGCCTCGAGAACAAGAAAAGCAGACATAAATAAAAATATTACCATCAATGCGTTTAAAGCAATTATCTTTTCCTTTTTGGGCTTTAAAAGCTGAGCGCAATATGGACAACTTACGACTGAATACCACTTCCTATAAATTCTTTCTTCAACTGGGATTTCAAAAAAAGCAAAATAATTATCGCAGTTACAACAAATCATCATTCATCCTTGGATTTCGCGACCACATAACGCTTTTGTTGTGGGGCGGTGAAACGTAGTGAGGAACGAGCGAAGTTTAACCGTCCCAGCCCCGCAGGGGCGTTCACCAACTGTTTGTTAGGCTTATAATGTTCGATGGTACAGATAGAAATCACGCCCATTAGCTATAAAATTTGACTCATGGATAAACCCTAATTTTTCATATAGATTTTGAGCCGCTTTCATGGAGTCTTGCGTCCAAAGAATTATTCTTTTATAGCCCTCGTCCTGCGCTTGAAGAATTAGCTTACTAACTAATTTACTACCTAAGTTATTATTTCTAAACTCTTTCTTAACAGCAAGAAGGTGAACTTCTACCTCATCTTCTTTTGCTAGCTTTCTTGCGTTAGATGTTGGTGGAACCATGATAACTAATCCCGCTAAGCGCTGATTTTCAGTATTAGAGGCTGTGATAATTCGCCCCCTTGAACGAATAGCAGCAGCATCAAATAGCGATTCTGCTAATTCAGCTTCTGTGTAGCCTTCGCCCACATAAACTTCATTTAGTAATTCTGATAATTCAGAATCAGGAAAACCTAAACAGTTTGTTGCTTCAATTTTGAAATCCATTTCTTAACCTTTGAGTAAGTCGGCTACGACAGCCTAACGCCCGCAGCACGCGCGGCTTTGTAGTGAAGGCGCAGCCGCAACGAAAAAGCCGTCGCCGTGCCTGCGATTGTTATGCATTTTGCGGATACAGTTTAATCAAAAACCAGCACATACTAAGTGCCAACGACCGACCCAACCTTGCCATTTGCTCTTCTGGGACGCCCAATGGGCGATGAGAGCCCGGACTGATAAACCCATAAACACCTACAAGACCCCGCTCCTCTTCAAGGGTAATATAGTCGATGGACCGAAGAAAATTGATTACAGCACCCCACTTTGTTCGATCATATCCTGGAGAGGATGAGGATTCTAAAGTTAGAGCAATCGATTGTGCCAACGTTTCTAAGGCAACTCGAATATCATTTAAGCATGCATTATAGTTTGGCGGCGTTCCTCGATAGGCGATTGATGAATCACTAATTTTTCTTATTATTTTATCTGCTTCAACTAGGCCAGATGACTCAAGCGCTTGAACTAGATCGTCTTCAACTGGCTCTCCATCTCCAATTGAAGGATCACTTTGAATAATACTTTTTTCTTCCAAAATATATCCGTCCAGTTGCAAACAACTAGTGAGGTCATTAAAGCGCTCATCAAATACATATTTTGGATTTACTTTAGATCGAAGGTGGCCTTTAGTTCTTACGATTTCACCTAGAACATTCAAAACTCTTTCGTCGTTTTCATCGCGGATGCTATTCAACAAATCATAAATCTCGCTTCCATGAGATATGGAGGCATGTAAATCGTATTTTCCAAGCAATGTAACTGCTATGCTCGGATCATATATCTCAAGGAACTGCGCAAGTGAGTAGCGCGTTCGTTTTCCTATCATGTAGTTACCTCGATACGAGTTGCATAACGCTCGCAGCACGCGCGGCTTTATAGTGAAGGCGAAGCCGCAACAGAAAGCCGTCGCCGTGCCTGCGCTTGTTAGGCTTTTGAAGGTGACTAAATGAAGCTATTGATTGCATAACCACAGGCCTTTAATTCTTTTGCTACTTCATTCTTCCATGCCCCAAACGGATCTAGAGTGACATATACGACACCACTGATATCATTAGGCGTCTCGATCTCCCCCTTTACCAGTGAGCACACGTTTTCTCTGCCTAGCTTAGCCATAAGATAACCATGCTCAAATACAACATTCTGTCGCGCTCTATTTTTCGGACTAATATTTGATTCGTGAACCCCACGCCCGTGGTCACAAGCGGTATAAAGCACAAGAGCAAAATCCGCATCATTGGAATAGCGTTCTATTTTTTCAATAATCGTCATGCCAGCGTTTGCTTGTTCATGCAGAATAATTGCTTCTAGACCAAGCTTTTCAATAAAACGGCTAACTTCTTGCTTGGCTTCGTTGTCTCGCCCATGAACTATAAATACTTTTCGTTTATTTCTTGCCACGCCCTTTGGCTTGCTCGTTGATGTATTTTGAAACGCTCCAGCCGGTGAGGTCGGTTGAGTTGGCTGACCAAACTCAAGCATATCAAGTACAGGGGTAAATTCCTCAGATAGATATGTTCTTCGCTCGGCATATGTCCCAAATTTTTGTTTTATGAATCCCCAGAAAGTATCAAGGCTTCTATGTTGCTTTAACCATTGAGGAAGCAGAGGAGAAACATTGGGATTGCTTAACAATTCATGGCGTAGATGTTCAAATTCTCGTGAATCAGCAGCTAATCCCGTAGCCCTTGAAGTCAAAAGGTTTACAAGATAACTGACCTTATCGAAGTCACTTTCTAAAAATTCGATGCTCAAGTTTAATTCCTTTGCTCTGTGCTATGTTCGTATGCAGCCTAACGCCCGCGTCATTTGCCGCAGCGAAGCGGAGGTCAAATGCACGCGCTTGTTAAGCATAACTATGCTACGCAGCATATTTTTTCAACATTCTTGTTAGCACTTTCTTTCGCTGCTCATCAGTTGATTGTTTTACACCCAATTCAAAAAGGTATTCTCTTGACTTACTTTCACTATCGTTTAGTCCTAAAACAAAGAAGCGATCTTCGTAAATTGTTGCAGAGCACTCGATTCCATCTAGCCATTCGGTATCTGGGTTGCCTGGCTCAACAGGAGTCGCAGATGGTGAAAATAGTCCAAGTTCTATTAAGTAATCTGACCATGTTAAATTTTCAGGTGAGATTCTAGATAGCTTTTCGGGATCAAACTTGTCCTCATCTATGGGGAAGTACTCATTATCTTGCCAGGACGGAAATAGCACATCATCAAAAAAACGCTCTACCAAGCTATAAGTTTCAATCGAAGCTATTTCCTGCTCAGCTTTACCTTCATTTGAAGCTCTATATAAACTTTTAACAAGCTCTTCAAGCTTACTGCTTGATGCACTAATCCCTGCTATCAAATGATTGGTAGCATCAATTTGTGCTTTGACTTCCCTTGATTTAAGAAGGTCGAAAAACATTCCAGCCCATTGTTTCCTTAAATGACTTTCGATGTCTTGAAAGTTTTTGAAGCCTTCAAATGCATTATTGGTCGGAGATCGTCTTACATCATCAATAAAGTTAAATATATCCAAAGCATATTCTTGCTTTTCAATAGCTGGATAATCGATGTTGGATACGAAGTCCTTTTTTTTGTTTTGAAGATAAATATGATGATTTGATATCACACTATCTCTTACATAAGTAAAGATTGGAATATTGTTTTCGCGAGCAGCAATGTATTCAGCATTTGTTATAGATTTTCTTCTATCAGCTTTGTATTCACCCCCAAATCGCCCTCCGATTATTAGTATAAAAATCTGGCAATTCGAAACCTCATGAATACAAGACTCATGTGTATGTAGGTCCGGATGATAGAAAACATCTCCATTTTCACTCAATACTGGATCGAAACCAAATGACTCAACAAATCTAGATAATTGTTCTCTGATCTCACTTAGGTCAAAGCATGTTGAGCTGACAAATACTTTAGGTGCCGCCATCGTATCTCCTTATATTGCTTAACGCCTACAGCAGGCGCGCCGCTTTTTGGCGTCGCTTGCCTGTACTTGTTAGCAGTTGATATCTAGCCACCTTAAAGTTCGGCATTTCTTTTAAATCTACAAAGTCGAAGCCGCACTGCTGGTAGAAGCGATGGAGTTCTGACCGGTCGTCACAGTCCAAGCGAAGCCAGCTAAGGCCTCTAGCATCGGCAGCTCGAAGAACCTTTGAGACAGCTATTATCCCGTTTCCTTTGCCCTGAAAAGTTGGATCGAGAGCGAGTTTGTGTACGAACAAACTATCATTCTCATTGATTTCAGGCCAAAACATTGGATCGGACTCTTGAAGGAAGACCACTCCAATGCGCCTATCATTTAGCATCAAAAAGTGAAGGTCCTCCAGACTGTAGGACTCTTTCAGACCCTGCATCGATACTTGATCCATCGTCCACAAATGCCGACCTAAATGCGCTAGACGATCGACGACTCGACACAGAATTTCTGAAGCGTTGGTCCAGTCACTGCTTTTTGTAGCTTTCGCTATGTCCATGAGCTACTTCCTGCTAACGCCCGGCCTTTGGGCGCGCGCTTTTTGCGCGTCCCGCCACGCTTTTCAGTGGCCTCAACGGCCGCTTGTTAGAGATTTCCATCTCTGAGCCTCCCAAAAAGCATAAGCCTACTAACCAGAAAAGCCGGGAGTACAGGCCCCAGTATAGCGAGAAGAAGCGTTCCCACTCCATTGATAATGCTAGAGATTTCGATCCCAGTTAGAAACCAGTAGTAAACCCAAAGTATCTCCGCGCCTAGCAACAGGATAGTAATCAACTTCACGAATGAATTAGTCTCGATCACTTCTTTAGGGCTTGGCCCATAGCTCTCAATCTCTTTAAGAAAATTATAATTACAAATCGCATAAATTATGACTGGAATGAATGCTAATCGAACTAATAAAGGATCATCCTGAAAATAAACCACAACAGCAATTAACAATGCCATTATAGAACTACTTTGAATGTACTTCCTTTGCATTCGATTCATAGAGATCTCTAACAGTTTATTCATGCGCATGCGCGTTTGCACGCTTCGCTTCCTTTCTATTAACCCAGTCTAACCTCTTATCATAACTACGAAAAGTGCCTCTTACGACACGAATGGCCGGTGTGTAAACGCGCATGCGCGTTTACACACCTTTTCCATCTTTACAAATGGCACACTATCACTCCACCAATTCTTTTAACTAATTGATTCATATAATATTTTCAAATCATATCCGACCAAAACGCGCATGCGCATTTTGACGCTGGTGTGTAAACGCGCATTGATTTCTCCAAATCTAGAAATACACTGGTCATAGATCCAGTAAAATTAAATTAGGTGACAGCATGGAAAGCAGTTCATTTTAAACGAAATACGTACATCTATTGGATCAAAGATTTCATTCGGTTTCATAACCGAAAACATCCAAATACGATGGGCGCCGACGAGGTCATGTCTTATCTTGGTTATTTAGCGTCTAGGCGTAACGTGGCTATCAATACACAAAAAGTTGCTCTTAATGCGTTGGCGTATCTTTATAACCAGTTTCTACTGCAGCGTCTTGGGGATTTAAATTTTCAGTTTGCTTCATGACCTCGGCGTTTACCTGAGGGGCTTAACTCCATAGAAGTAGCGTCTATTCTGCAGCAAATGTCAGGGCGGGATAAGCTGATTTTTTCACTATTGTTTGGCTCTGGCCTTCGTATTACAGAATGTCTACGCCTTAGGGTTAAGGATTTTGATTTCACCAATGGAAGCCTCACCGTTCGCGACGGCAAGGGCGCTAAAGATCGCGTCACTATTTTAAGCCAGTCTTTAAAGTCTACTATTGAGGCTGAAATAGCTGCCGCACTGGCAATACAGCGCTCAGACAATCTAAAAGCTGTTGGGCCATCTATTCCAGGTGTTTTAGCTAAGAAGTATCCTTCGGCCTACAGAGAGCCTGCATGGATGTTTATTTTTCCATCAAGCGGTCTCTGCAAACACCCTATCACTGGTACGTTATGTCGCCACCATTTGCACGACTCTGTGCCTAGAAAAGCGCTTAAACAAGCAGTAAGAATGAGTGGCATGATGCACAAGCGTATTACTTGCCATACATTCAGGCATAGCTTTGCGACGGAGTTATTACGCAGTGGTCGCGATATAAGAACAGTGCAGGAGTTGTTGGGGCATTTTGACGTTAAAACGACTCAAATTTATACGCATGTCTTGGGGCAGCATTTTGCAGGTACCGCGAGTCCGTTGGATACTTTATCTATGAATGTGAGCTAACACTCTACTCTGCTTATGGATTCCCACCTGCGCGAGAATGACTACAGTAGTATCAGCCAAATCACTGGTAGTTCAACACCCACAAAAAAACCCGCCGAAGCGGGTTTCGTATATCTATTCTTTTATAGCAAGCACATAGTGCTTACGATCAATCGTCGCTCGTTGAGCTAATTTTGTGAATAGATAAATCGGCACCGTTAAACTCTTCTTCTTCATCCAAGCGGATACCGGAGACTGATTTAACAAAACCATAAACGATGTAACCACCAATAAGAGCAACAGCAATACCTGCAACCGTCCCGATAATCTGAGACATCAGGCTTACTCCGCCCAATCCACCCATGGCTTCTAGGCCAAAGATACCCGCAGCAATACCACCCCACGCACCACACAGGCCGTGCAATGGCCATACGCCCAATACGTCATCGAATTTAGGGAATTTGTTTTGTGCTGTGGTAAATACAAAAACGAATAAACCACCAGCAACACCGCCCACAATTAATGAGCCGATTGGGTGCATTACGTCAGAGCCTGCACATACTGCAACCAAGCCAGCCAATGGGCCGTTGTGTATAAAGCCTGGGTCATTACGTCCAACAATCATCGCAACGATTGTGCCGCCAACCATCGCCATCAAACTGTTAACGGCGACCAAACCAGAGATGCCATCCAGAGTTTGTGCTGACATCACGTTAAAGCCAAACCAACCGACAGCAAGAATCCAAGCACCTAGAGCAAGGAATGGAATGTTAGACGGTGCAAAGGCAATAACTTTACCATCGCGGTAACGACCCTTACGTGAACCTAGCAATGAAACTGCAGCAAAGGCAATCCAGCCGCCGACACCGTGAACAACAACAGAACCAGCGAAGTCATGGAAGCCAGCGCCAAAGCTTTCTTCTAACCAGCCTTGGAAGCTAAAGCCTAATACAGAGTTACCGTTCCAAATGATGCCTTCGAAAAATGGATATACCAAAGCAACGATCAACGCAGAGGCAATTAACATTGGGTAGAACTTGGCACGCTCTGCAATACCACCAGAGATAATGGCAGGAATCGCTGCTGCAAAGGTTAGCAAGAAGAAGAATTTAACTAACTCGTAACCGTTATGTTCCGTCAGCTCATTGGCACTGGCAAAGAAGTCCATGCCATACGCCACTTGGTAACCAATAAAGAAGTAGGCAATGGTAGAGATACCAAAATCAGTGATGATTTTTACCAAGGCATTTACTTGGTTTTTATGACGAACCGTCCCCACCTCTAGGAAGGCAAAACCTGCATGCATGGCCAGTACCATGATGGCACCCATTAAGATGAACATGGTGTTCGCGCTGTACATTAATGTTTCGACAGCGGAGTTGATACCTGTGATATCCACGAGAAATCCTCTGATAATTTTTGTGTGTTTATTAGTTTCGCACTCTAGCTCGCACTCTGATGGTGCGTTTTTGGCATTACTGGGCTCGCCTGCCCGCCATTATCTTTAATCGTCTGTAGTTTAAGCACTTTTCATACCAGATTGTCATCTTTGGCATAAGTAAAGAGTTTTCATTGCACAATATCAGCGCAGACGCACCATAGGCAGGCAGATTAAAGTTTAAAAGATGGGGAATTCAGAGAAGTAAGGTGATTGAGAAAGTCGATTTGGCACTAGTTCGTTACATCAAACGCAATGGCGCACCAATAAAGTGCATATAGGTAAAATTAATAAACCATCAAAATAACAAAACCGCTGACTCTGCATGAGTCAGCGGTTCGAACGCTAATCCTTCGCTTGAATATGAAAGCAGACGTGAATATTAGGACGACGCGCGTAATCGGTCGGAATCGATTTCGCGCTTACGTCCTTAACATCAAGATCACTCAAGGCATCGTATTCCATCTCAAACTTGCGCAGGTTACACGAGAATATCAGTGTACCGCCCGGAGCTAAGCGCTCCATTGCCATACGAATCAAGTCAACATGATCACGCTGAATATCCAGCACACCTTCCATACGCTTAGAATTGGAGAAGCTTGGCGGGTCCATGAAGATGATGTCGTATTCACCTTGATCGTCTTTTAGCCATTGTAGGCAGTCAGCTTGCACAAACGGATGCGCATCCGGGTCTATGTTGTTTAAGCTGAAATTATCACGACCCCAATTAATGTAAGTGCGTGACATATCCACACTGGTACAAGTTGCGCCTGCTGCTGCCGCATGCACACTGGCCGTAGCGGTGTAGCAGAACAAGTTGAGGAAGCGTTTGTTGGCTGCTAACTCGGCGATCTCTAAACGCGTTGGGCGGTGATCCAAAAACAAGCCGGTATCGAGGTAATCCTTCAGGTTAACGAGGATGTTCACCTGCCCTTCCCGAACGACCATAGTGCGCTTTTCGTCGCTTTGTTTTTCGTACTGACGTTTACCCGATTGACGCTCGCGGCGTTTCAGTACGATTTTTTCAGCAGACACACCAGTAACTTCTGGCAAGGCAGACAGCACATCCAATAAGCGACGCTCGGCCATAGCTGGATCAATCGTTTTTGGCGGTACGTATTCTTGCACGTGCAGCCAATCTTCATAGCGATCTACAGCCACCGCATACTCTGGCAAGTCAGCATCATAAATACGGTAGCAGTGGATATTTTCCCGCTTCGCCCATTTTGACGCCGTTTTAATGTTCTTTTTGATGCGGTTCGCAAACTGCTCAACCGGCCCTCGAATCGCCGACACCTGAGGACGCGACGAGCGCTCATCGGCGGCACCAAACACTAATAACTTGGCTTCGATTTTACCGTTCATAAACTTGTATTGTTTATCCAGCGGACGACGTATCGCACGTGATAAATCTAGGTTGCCGGTAAATATAGCGATCGGCCACTCAGGAAGCTTCATGGTGGCGTCATGAAGGTGTTGGTACAAAGGCGCAAGCTGCGGCAGCTCACCAATACGCTCGCCGTAGGGTGGATTACAGATAACTAACCCACCCTCTTTTAAGACGTCTTTTTGCACGCGCAAATCCGTGATATCACGGCGCTCTAAATGCACTTTGCCTTCTAAGCCCGAACGCTCAAGGTTTTTGCTGGCCGCCGCCAACTGATCGGCATCAATATCAAACCCATAGAGTTTGTTTTTGAGACCATTAATGCCGTCGGTTCGACGCTGACGAGCATCCTCAACCAGACGCAACCAGAGTTTACGCTCGTGACTTTTCCAGCGCTCAAAGCCCCACCCTTGGCGATTAAGGCCCGGAGCAATATCCGCCGCCATCAAACCGGCTTCTATTAATAGGGTGCCGGAACCACACATAGGGTCGATAAGGTGTTGCCCAGCTTTAAATTTTTCGGGCCAGCCAGCACGAATCAATAAAGCCGCCGCCAAATTTTCTTTCAAGGGTGCCTGGCCCGGCTGCAAGCGATAGCCTCGGCGATGCAAACTGTCACCGGAGACGTTTAAGAATAAGAGCAACTGGCCTTTACGCAGTTGCGCTTCAATACGAATATCACCGGATTTATCCACATCGGGGCGCGCACCAACTTTCTCGCGGAAACAATCCACCACGGCATCTTTAATCTTCTGCGCGCCAAACTGGGTGTTGTTAATGAAGCGGCTGCTGCCATGGAAATCAATGCGAAAAGTGGCGTCCACCGGGAACAAAGATGGCCAGTCGACAGACTTCGCCATTCTGTACATTTCGTCGACACTGTCTACCTGACATTCATGCAAGGGTAATAGCAAACGGCTGGCCAACCGCGACCATAGGCAAACTTTATAGGCCGCTTCTAAATCACCATGCCAATACACGCCAATGTGGTTTTCTTTATCAACATTGCCCCCTAAGTGTCTGATTTCGTCGGCCAGAAGTGCTTCTGTGCCCTTGGCGCAAACCACCAGCCAGTTGGTGTTCGGGTCGTTATATTCGACGTCATTCATGCTTGCTTCCACTTATTTTTACCGGGAGTAATAGCTAATAGGATTTAAAAACCCATCGCTTATAAGAAATAAATCGTTAACATTCACCGTGCTGTCACGGTACAACTGTACTCGGTCCACCGAAAGTTTTTGTGGCTAACCAGATGTTTTGAGTAACACGAGGAAGCAACACTATGAAGAAACACAAACGCGATATGCAAGAAAGAGCATATACACGTGGCTACCGAGCAGGCATCGAGCGCCGCTCTAAAGATCTAGCACCCCCTGCAGGCCCTGCACGCGACCACTGGATGTCTGGTTGGCGAGCTGGACGAGCTGACCACTGGGACGGTTACACCGGCGTTTCTGGCGTCCATCTAATTGCCGTTTAATCATTTAACTTCATACTCAACTTCGTACTTGTTTTTCTAGTACTACAGCACAGCATTTAATATTGACGATTTTTCGTCAACCTTCGCACCCTAACCAAGGGAGCTATACCCGGCACAAGCCGGGTATTTTATTTCTACGGTCTACCTTAAGACGCCTAACTTTACTTTGCGACGTTAGCAATCGCACTAGCGCACTCGCCCACCAGCTCTGGGCCACGATAAATAAAGCCTGAATATACTTGCACTAATGACGCCCCCGCATTGATTTTATCTGCGGCATCATCGCCATCTAAAATACCGCCCACACCAATAATCGGCAGCTTACCTTCTAATGCATCGCTCAAGCGTTCGATGGTTTCGGTCGATAGCTCCGTCACTGGCGCACCAGAAAGGCCACCGGCTTCATTGCCATGTTCGGCATCTTCAACACCATCACGGGTTAATGTGGTGTTGGTGGCAATCACACCATCAATCTTGCATTCGATTAAGGTCTCCGCGACGGATATAACTTCGTCAGCGGTCATATCGGGGGCTATTTTCACGAAGATAGGCTTGTAGCCAAACTCTTCCGCTAACTCAGCTTGGCGCGCTTTCAGAGGCAGTAACAAATCACGTAAGGCATCACCATACTGCAAGGTGCGCAAACCCGGTGTATTCGGAGACGAGATATTCACCGTAATGTAGGTGGCGTGCTGATACACCTTGTTTAAACAAATCAGATAATCTGAAGTGGCATCTTCCACAGCGGTATCAAAGTTTTTGCCAATATTGATGCCTAGTACGCCTTTGAACTTAGCTTTTTTTACTTGTTCAACAAGGTGATCAACCCCTTTATTGTTAAAGCCCATGCGGTTAATAATCGCGCGTTGCTCAGGCAAGCGGAACAAACGTGGCTTAGGGTTGCCCGGTTGAGGGCGAGGCGTAATGGTACCAATTTCAATAAATCCAAAACCGAGCGCGGCAAAGGCGTCGATGTAATCACCATTTTTATCCAAACCGGCGGCTAAGCCCACGGAGTTAGGAAACGTAATGCCAGCAACGTTAACGGGGGTATCAGCTACGTTAGGTGTCATCATTCCAAGCAGCCCAAACTTTTCAGCGTTGCCAAGCATGTTAAGGCCTAATTCATGAGAGGTTTCGCCATCAAGCATGAACAAAAAATTGCGTGCTAAGCCGTACCAACTCATAACTACCTCGGAGTGATGTCTAAAAAAGGGGATCATTTGGCGCGCATTATAGGGATTTAACTCGGCGCTGACCAACGCTGCTCAGCGAATGCGTTCAATTTTTTCGAACTTTCCTGCATCACTGAAGGTAATCGCAAAACGACCACTGATGCCATCGTGACTCACGACCTTCTGTAGCACGCTTGCTGGGAAGCGAACTTTCAGGCCATCGACCGTCGTGGCTAATACGTTTGAAACGCTGCCGCTGTAGTAACGCTGGTATTCAGAAGAGCTGATAACAAGATCAACTACGATTTGCTTACTCATCATTCAAGCTCGCTTTATCTCGTATCGACGACCTATTGGACCCTGGGTCTTCATCCTGCTTTAAACGCCAGAGTTCAAGATCTTCTCTGAATGATCGAATCCACTCTATTGATTCACTGGTGTACTCATCTGGCGACATTTGCCTGAGTAACACTTCCGGCTGCAAATACTCTGGCATCACGCCAAGCCCGTGTTGATTCAATAACCTTGAGCCATATATGCCATAACGCCGCCAAGGCAGTTGTTCAGGGTGACAATGCGGTGCTTCACTCAGAACTTGGCCTAATAGATTCAGCGTCCGAAACAATGAACAATTCACACTTTCGTTCCAGCCGTTATCGATGTAATCAACCCAATGGAAGGTCATATTCACAACCCAATCGTCGTTTTCACAGCGAATATACGGTTCAACAACCCGCTCTGTTAAAGGATCAGGCTGAACCGCTAAAATACGATTCCAAAAACGAAGGCCGTTAAAGTTAGCAACTAAATCGGCGTATGAGTATACCCCGGTCGTTTGCGCGCCAAAATAGACAGACTCCGTCCATTCACCGAACAGCAGAGCATCGTTCACGGGGTTGAGAAAATCATCGGTTTCTCGAAAATAGCTATACCCTTCGGTGAAAAAGTGGCCAAACTTATCGGTACCTACTTCGAAATCACCTACTCGCACAATCGAAGCCACTCGTTCAGTCAAGACTAATGAGGGAGACTGGGGCCATGTAAAATGGCGATATACCGAGTCACTCAATAAAGTGGTATGACGATTCACATCCAAATTATCTTCAGCAAAAGATTCAATCTGGCCAACGATTGGGCGGGCAAGAAGTGCTCGAAAAGAGTCGTACAAACGCGGTACCGAACAATGGGTTTGTTTCGGCACACGTTGAACTTTGCGAGGCTTTAAATGAGGAGGGTTGCGGTTTGCACGAATTAAGGCTCGGTTAATACGCTGATTGACTTCGGCATCAAGTAAGGCAGTACTGTCATCAAGGATAAGATTTTGGGGCCGCGTAAATTGATCAACCTCCGCCGCATGACTCACTGAGCTATACAAGGTTGAATTAATCAATACGACAATAAAAAGAGAAATAACTGGAAACACGCTGTTGACCCAAACTCGCAAGACAAGAAGGTTTTACACTTGTCTTGCGAGAGGTTCAATCGATAAACCGCGTCGAGTAAAATTGAGCTCCTTGGTAGGAGAAGCCTAAAGCTACGCAGATCCTCGGCTATGACGACTGGCTTGTGCTAAATCAAGTAGCTCGCGCAAGGCCACCGCAATCATAGGGAAGTTCATGTTATCCGTCGCTTTCAGTTCATCCAACATACGTTTCCAGCGGGTAACTAACACCACCTGCTCTTCCTCCCAGTGGGTTATTGCCACTTCGAGGTCGATGTCGTCAGGGTGTCCTTTAAGAATCCCTACGGTTAAGGAACGCTGCTGCCAATCGAGATCATCACGGAAACTTTCGCGTGCCATTGCTTCCCAATGATTACTCGCCGGTAACGCGTTCACATGCTGTAAGAACCAATTAAGTGACAGGTGTTCTCCAACGCCAAAGTACGCTTTCGTGACACGCTCAACATCACATTCACTTTCCGCTGAGGCTTCAATAATGCCCAGCGATGAATACAGTTCGGCTGAGCCTGCGGTGTAAGCCGCGAGATCATCCGGTACCCCGGCCGCTTTGCGTTCTTCGTAAACTTTGGTCCACCGATCTAGCTCTCCACCTTTTAACGTTGTACCAAGGTTCTGGGCTATGTATTGCACCGCATTACGGAATTTAGCCACCTCTTGCTCGATATCAACATTCACTCGACGATTGCGTAAGAACCAGCGAGTAGCACGACGAACTAAGCGCATTAGCTCGGCCATCATTTGCTCTTGTACGGAGGTCTCAACCTTGTAGTCCAACTCACTGATCTGACACCAGCGCTCTTCAAGCGAAAAGGTATCTCGAGCCGTCATATAGGCACGTGCAATATCTGCCACGGAAGACCCGGTTGAATCCTTAAGGCGATTCACAAACGTGATGCCCATGTAATTCACCATGTCATTGGCTAGCTGCGTGGCAATGATTTCTTTACGCAAGCGATGACGTTTTAATGGCTCTTCAAAATCATGCACTAAGGCTTCTGGGAAGGCGGTTTCTGCAATGTCTGAAATATACGGGTCAGACGTAATCGACTCGTGATTCAGTAATTCTTTTAAGTCCGCCTTGGTGTACGAAATAAGTACCGCCAATTCTGGACGCGTTAAACCGAGATTATCATTACGGCGGTCTTGTAGAGTTTCTTCGTTTGGCAAAAACTCCAGCGCACGATTGAGTTTGCCCTGCTGCTCATAATCACGCATTAAACGCGTGTATTCTTCCAAGCGTTCTTTGCAATCACGATACGCCAATGCAATCGCCTGAGTTTGGCAATAATTGTTGGTCAGAACAAGTTGGCCCACGGCATCGGTTTGCGCCATAAAGGTTTCATTACGCTGTTTACGCGTAAGGTCGCCGTTATCCATCACGTCGTTCAACATGATTTTGATATTTACTTCATGATCAGAGCAATCCACCCCGCCCGCGTTATCAATAAAGTCGGTATACGATGCACCGCCGTGTAGACCATATTCAATACGACCTAACTGAGTAACACCAAGGTTACCGCCCTCACCAACCACCTTCGCACGAACGTCTTTACCGTTAATTCGTAGGCTGTCGTTGGCTTTGTCACCGACGTCTGAATCTTGCTCAGAGCTGGCTTTAATGTAAGTACCAATCCCGCCATTCCAAATTAAATCAACCTCCGCTTTAAGGGTGGCTTTCATTAATTCATTGGGCGCTAAATGATCTTCAGTGATACCAAAACATTTTTTCATTTCAGGCGTAATTTCAATGCGTTTCGCTGCACGAGAGAAAATGCCACCGCCTTTAGAAATAAGCTTTTTATCAAAGTCCTCCCAAGATGAACGTGGCAGTTCAAACAGGCGTTTGCGCTCTTTAAAAGTCGCCGCCGAGTCTGGCGTAGGGTCAATAAATATGTGCATATGATTAAAGGCTGCAACCAAGCAAATATGCTCGGATAACAACATGCCATTACCAAACACATCACCCGCCATATCCCCAACACCGACGACGGTGAAGTCTTCCTGCTGAATATTAATGCCCTTCTCACGGAAGTGACGCTGCACAGATACCCACGCACCACGAGCGGTAATACCCATCTTTTTGTGGTCATAACCGACAGAGCCACCGGAGGCAAAACCGTCCCCCATCCAAAAACCACGATCAACGGCAATTTTATTCGCAATATCGGAGAAGGTCGCAGTGCCTTTATCCGCAGCGACCACTAAATAAGGGTCATTAGGGTCATGACGAACAACATCAATCGGCGGCACCACATCACCTTCAACTAAGTTATCGGTGATATCCAGCAAGGCACTAATAAAGGTCTGGTAACATGCAATCCCTTCAGCAATAAACGCATCTCGTCCACCGTCTTTTGGCGGGCACTTAGAGACAAAACCGCCTTTTGCGCCCACCGGAACAATCACGGCATTTTTCACCTGCTGCGCTTTAACTAACCCCAACACTTCTGTGCGAAAATCATCAAAACGATCCGACCAACGCAAACCACCACGAGCCACCTTACCGCCGCGCAAATGCACCCCCTCAACTCGTGGAGAGTAAACAAATATCTCGAACATTGGCCGAGGCAGCGGCATATCACTGATCAGTTCTGGCTTTAACTTAAAGGAGAGGTAACTTTTGTCATGCCCCTCGTCATCCATTTGGAAATAATTGGTACGCAGCGTGGCTTTAATAAGCTCTAGGTAACGACGAATGGTTCGATCTTCGTTAAGTTGATCAACACTGTCGAGGCTCTCGAGTAGCGCTTGCTCTGCCTGTTCAAATCGTGCGTTACGCACATCGATATTGTTTTCTGCCAAACCAAAACGCGAATGAAATAATTTAACAATTTGCGTACTAATAGAAATATAACGGCTTAAAGTATCAGCGATGTAGCTTTCTGAAATCCCAAAGCGGATCTGCTTCATGTAGCGTGCATACGCACGCAGCAAGGCGATGTCTTTCCAACCTAGTTGCCCTCCAAGTACTAGGCGGTTGAACGAATCGTTCTCTGCTTTACTCGTCCATATCGCACGGAAAGCCTCTTGGAATACCTGCTTAACTTCGGCAATATTAATACTGTCAGCCAAGGTGTAACGCAGCATGAAATTATGAATCCACACGCGACTGCCGTCTTTGCGAACCATCTCATAAGGGTGCTCACCCAATACTCGTAAACCAAAGTTTTCCAGTACTGGAATCACATCAGATAACGGCAACAGCGATTCAGCATTAAAGAGTTTAAATCGTAGCTGATTTTCATCTTCTTCAAGCTCGCGGTAGAAGCTCATGGCCAGATGGCCATCCTCCATATCCAACATAGATTCCATATGTTGAATATCACCGACCGCAGTTCGGGCAGAAAAGTCTTCACGATACCCTGCAGGAAAAGCGTGACGATACTCGTGGAACTGGCTATTTCCTCGCTCTTCACCAACCTGTTCAACTAAGGCAGCATGCAAATCGTCCGACCACGAACGCACAACTTGGCGAATTTTATTGGCAATCACGTCTTCATCATAAGTAATTGACTTATCTGAATTGAGACGCACCGTGAAATGCGTTCGTGCTAATACCGACTCTGAAAAGTAGGTATTAAATTCGATGTCTTGTGGCTCAAACTCTTCTTCTAACACCTTCTCCATTTTTTGGCGGAGTTCAGTGTTGTATACATCACGTGGGGTATACGCTAAACAGGAAATAAATTTGCTGTACGAATCTTTGCGCAGGTAAATACGAGTTTGGCGACGTTCTTGTATATTTAAAATACTGATCGCCGTGTTGTGCAGCTGCTCAACATCTGACTGGAATAACTCATCACGCGGGTACACTTCGAGAATACGGTCTAATTCTTTTCCGCTATGACTGCTCTTTTCGAAACCTGACAGGTCACGAATCGACTGAAGTTTACGGCGTATAATAGGAATATTGTTCGGCGTTTCAATATACACAATAGAGGTAAATAACCCCATAAAGCGCATTCCACCAATCACATTGCCCTTCTTATCAAATCGCTTAACGACAATATAATCAGGGTACGCTGGTCTATGAATACGGCTGCGGTTGCCTGATTTCATAAAACTAATTAATTCAGAACCGGTAATAAATTCTTGAATTTCAGGTTCAAGATCCTTTAACCGTACCTCTGTCTGCTGTGTATCAATGTTGCGAAAGGTACCTAAATCTTTGCTGCTATCTCGGCTAACAGTCTTCGCCGTTTTTGTGGCATTAACGGTAAACTCGTCGTAAGCCAAAAAGGTAAAGTGATTACTCGCAACCCAGTTCATAAACGCACTGGCTTCTTCACACTCGACGGAATCATTTGAACCACAGTCTTTTTTGATCTCGAGTGCGGCATCTTTGGCTTTTTGTAACATCGAAGGAAAATCGCGAACACAGCGCTGCACTTCAAGAAGCACTTCTTCCAGCTCTGCCGACAGTTCCGCCATCAGTTGTTTGTCTGAATGGTGATCAACTTCGATGTAAATAATCGCTTCCGTGGTTTTGCTCTTACCCGGTTTTACCCAATCAGACGTCACATTCAGTTTATTGTCTTTGTCTCGCGTCGCATGAATCGCGCAATAATGAATCGCATGCAGCGACATTTGACGAGAATTAAGCTGCATTCGAATGGAATCCACCAAGAACGGCATATCTTCGAATACGATCTCAATAACGGTATGCAACGACTGCCAGCCATGGTTTTCATGATCTGGATTAAACACCCTAACTTTAGGAACACCCAATTCACGTTCTTGAATAAGCTGCCAGCAAGACAATGCTGCGCCGTAAAGATCATCAACGGCTCGTGCAAGCACTTCATCAACAGGGGCGCCGGAATAATAAATATCGGCAAACTTCTTTAACTGTGTTGCTTGGTCTTTGGTGTTACGTTCATCAATCAGGGTCTGGAGTGTGCTCAGCATCATATTGCCTCTTTGCGTGCTTCTACCTTCAGCTTAGCCCATTCGTCAAGAATGCCAGCCGATATGTATCAACAAGTTTGACAAGCACGTATTACATCCAGCGACCAAAGAAGCATCTAGCTATTGACACAACCTGACGGAGCCATAGAAAACTTTGTGCTCTACAACCAATCTACCCATTGACCAACGAGTGAGTTGCTCTAAAATCTTGGTAACTTATCGGGTTACTCCCGCACATATCATTATCAACATAACAATAAGCTAGGGCAGAACTAAAATGAGCTTACAGGGCGGTTTTCAGCAACTCCGTAGCAGCCTCCAAAAACGCATCATCGGCCAGCCACAATTGGTTGATCGACTTTTACTTACCCTATTAGCAGATGGACACCTATTAGTTGAAGGCGCTCCGGGCTTGGCTAAAACAAAAGCCATCAATGCCCTAGCCGAGCGCATGGAAGGCGAGTTTAAACGCGTTCAGTTTACGCCCGACCTGTTACCCGGTGACATCACGGGCACAGAGATCTATCGCCCACAAACTCAAACGTTTGATTTTCAAGCTGGGCCTATTTTTCATAATCTGATTCTTGCCGATGAAATCAACCGCGCGCCAGCAAAAGTTCAAAGCGCTTTGCTGGAAGCTATGGCAGAACGCCAAGTTACCGTTGGTGGCGTAACACGACCACTACCAGATGTATTTATGGTCATGGCTACGCAAAACCCTATTGAGCAAGAAGGCACCTACCCGCTTCCTGAAGCCCAGCTTGACCGCTTCTTGATGCACGTAAAAATTGGTTACCCCGATGCCGCGTCTGAACAAGCTATTTTGCGTTTGGCCCGCGGGGAAGCAATTTCAGCCACCACTCACGAGGGTGGCAAGCTTACCGAGAAGCACATCAAAGCAGCACGCCAGCAAGTACTCGCCATTCATATGAGTGAAGCGGTTGAAGAGTATGTCGTTCAATTAGTCATGGCGACCCGCGAGCCAGGCCAATACGGTGACGATATTGCTCGTTGGATTGAGTTTGGCGCTAGCCCTCGTGGCACCATTGCCCTTGATCGCTGTGCACGTGCCAGCGCTTGGTTGGCAGGACGTGAGTACGTCAGCCCTGACGATGTTCGTGCCGTTGCACACGATGTCTTGCGTCATCGCCTGCTTTTAAGCTTTGAGGCAGAGGCCAATGGTTTAAACAGCGATATGGTCATTGATGAGTTACTCGCGCGAGTGCCTGTTGCCTGATGCCATACAAGGAGTTTTCTGAAGGCACGGCGATTGATTCGTCACGCCTTGCCGGGTTACGCGTGCTTGCCAACTTAATGCCATTGCACCGGCAGAAAAAGATTCTCAACGACCAAGCCGGAGGCCATACCTCCCGGCTGCGTGGCCGTGGGATCGACTTTTCTGAAGTGCGCGAGTATCAGCCCGGTGATGATATTCGCTCAATGGATTGGCGCGTGACGGCTCGAACCGGCGATGCTCATATTAAGGTATTCCGTGAAGAGCGCGAACGCCCAGTACTGATTGCCTGTGATTTACGCGCAAGTATGAACTTCGGCACTCGCCGAGCACTGAAACAAGTGGTTGCCGCTGATATAGCTGCACTACTGGCTTGGTCTGCTATGAATCATGGCGACCGAGTCGGTGGCTTAGTCTTTAACGACGACAGCGAATTCGATTTACGCCCCCACACTGGGCGCAAAAACCTGATGGCCTTTTTGCATCAATTAGCCAGCGTTCCGCGCTCCGGCCATAAAGACAGCCAAGCAAGAATGCTAGAGGTGTGTCGTCATATTGCGCGCGTTTCACGCCCCGGTAGCGCCATTTACATCATCAGTGACTGGGCCGGGTTTGATGAAGAATGCGAACGAACGCTGCACGAAGTTTCACGTCACTGCGATTTAATTGCCATTCACATCAGCGACCCATTTGAACGGCAAATGCCAGAGGGCGAATTTGCTATTACCGATGGCAACGAACGTCGCAAACTTCGTCACAATAAAGCGGAAAGTGAAAAATATAAACTTGAGTGGCAACAAAGACTCGATAGCCTTCAAGCGCGTTTACTGCATCTGCGTATGCCCCTTATTTGTGTCAGTAATGATTCTGATCCGCTTGACCAGCTTCGCCGTGGGTTTGGTTTTAGCACCGCCGGAACCGGCGCAGCGAATAAGCAGGGAGGAGCTCAATGAATCCCGCCGCTCCAAATTCAGCAACGCTAGATCTTATTGATATTATTGAACCCGCCGCTATTTCCAGCTGGCCACCTGCTTGGGGTTGGTGGGTGTTAATGATCGCGACAGCCTGCGTGATAGGTTTAATCGCCTACGTTGCTGTTGTGATGTTTAAACAGCAAAAAATTAAAACGCTCGCGTACGGCCTTCTCAATAACGCCAAGCGCGAATACGAGCAATCGGGTAACGCCAACAATTATTGCCGTGATATTAATCAAATACTAAAACGCTATTGGTTATATTATCGCCCCGGCAGCGACATAAACGCGTTAAGCGGTAAGCTATGGGTCGAGCAATTAAATATGCAATGCGACATCGCCCTATTTACCAGCGCAAACGCCATAGCATTAAGCGAAGGCCCATACAGTCAATTAGAAAACTTCGATGCCAACGCATTAGAAAACGCTGCTAAACAATGGATTAAGCGGGCAAGCGTCAACCAACTAAAAGATACCTCTGGAGGCGTTAATGTTTAACTTCCTCTGGCCCTATGCCTTTGTGTTATTGCCCCTGCCGTTTATATTTCGGTTGTTTATGCCAGCTTCCGCCAAAGCCCGAGCGGCATTAAAAGTTGCCGACACCGGCCGTTGGGAAGCCGGCCATAGCGCCAAAACCACACACCACAGCAGCAGCAAAATTGCGTGGCTTTTGCCCTTTATGATCTGGGTATCCCTGCTTGTTGCCCTCGCCCGCCCGGTTTGGGTTGGCGAGCCGGTACGTTTACCCGCCGCAGGACGAGATCTTATGTTAGCGGTCGATATCTCTGGCAGTATGGAAATTGCCGATATGCAATTAAATAACAAGCCTGTTAATCGCTTAGAGATTGTAAAACACGTACTCAATGACTTTATTACGCAACGAGAAGGTGACCGTTTAGGTCTGATTTTGTTTGGTTCTAATGCCTATCTACAAGCGCCACTAACCTTTGATCGCGAAACCGTACGCACTTTCATGAACGAATCCGCGCTAGGTCTTGCGGGTAAAATGACCGCCATTGGCGAAGCCATTGCCTTATCGGCAAAACGTATGCGTGAAAACCCATCCGACAGCCAAGTACTGGTGTTACTGACCGATGGCGAAAACACCGCAGGCAGTATCGAACCCATTCGCGCGGCTGAACTGGCTGCGGAATTAGGCATTCGTATTTACACCATTGGCTTAGGTGCTGAGACGATGGAGGTTCCCAGTTTTTTTGGCAGCCGTACCGTCAACCCATCTAGAGAGCTTGACGAGCGAGGCTTAACAGAAATTGCGACCTTAACCGATGGACGCTTTTTTCGTGCCCGTAATACCGAAGAACTCAGTCAAATTTATACGTTAATCGACGAGTTAGAACCCAGCATTCGAGAAGATAAAGTTTATCGCCCAGAAACCAGCTATTTCCATTGGCCATTATTAGTGGCGTTACTGCTCAGCTGGCTACAAATTATATTTATACGGGGAGATGACGCATGAGTGAATTCTTTCCGATGGATTTTTTTACGCAATTCCATTTTATGCGCCCTGAGTGGCTAGTCTTAATTATTCCTGCCATCATTTTTACCGGCATGATGTTGCGACAAATATTGCGTAGCGGCGATTGGTCTAAATACATCGACCCCGCTTTGCAGTCTTACATGCTTGACGACATTCCAGGTAAAAAATCGACCGCCGTCAGTGGCGTGTTAGCGATCGCTTGGATCATTACAATATTCGCTTTGGCTGGCCCAAGTTTTGAAAAAAAGGCGGTGCCCGTTGTAACGAACCCGGATGCACTCGTTATATTACTGGATATGTCGTTATCTATGGGAGCGCAAGATGTGGCGCCTAGCCGAGCGGTACGTGCCGTTCGCAAAGCCACCGATATTGTGCGTGGTCGGGAAGATGGCGTCACAGCAGTCGTTGCCTATGCCGGCGATGCACATACCGTAGTGCCCTTCACGGATGACAGTGCCACGGTTGAGCATTTAATTACGTCTCTGTCCCCAGAGATTATGCCTAAATTAGGCAGCCGCCCTGATAAAGCCATTAGCAACGCACTTAAATTAATGCGTGACGCAGGCATTTCCGAAGCCAACATATTGCTTTTAACTGACGGAATCCAAGAAAAAGATGTCAGCCGTATTAGCCCCTTACTCTCCCCCAACGTCAGCCTCTCTCTGATTGCGATAGGCACCAACGAAGGCGCACCGATTCCTACGGGAGATCAAGGGTTCTTAAAGGATGGCTCGGGTAATATCGTATTACCTAGGCTTAATACGCGACCAATGCAGTCTCTTTATGAAGCCACCGGCAGCCGCTGGCGCTCACTTACTTACAACGACAGTGATTGGCAAGGGTTAACGAGCGCACCGGATTACAGCAAGGCGAAAGCCGAACAAGAGCAAATGCTTCAAACTTGGATTGATTCCGGCTTTTGGCTAATATTTTTAATTCTTCCCGTCGCTCTGTTTAGCTTCCGCCGAGGCGTTGTTTTTACGGTGTTATTGATCCCCTTTTTAATGACACCAGAACCAGTGATGGCAGGAATGTGGGAAACCGACGATCAACAAGCTGCCAAGGAGCTTAAGCGCGACCCCGCCGCTGCCGCTGAATTATTTACCGATAAAGCGTGGCGCGGCACTGCCCTATACCGTGCTGGAAAATATGATGAAGCTGCCGACGCGTTTAGCACCTTAAAGTCCGCCGATGCGGCATTCAATCGTGGAAATTCGCTGGCAATGGCTGGCGATCTAGTAGGTGCGATTGATGCGTACGAAGAAGCCTTAAAAAAACAACCTGAATTTCCTGCCGCCACCAAGAACCTTGAACGGGTTAAACAGCATTTAGAAGAACAAGAACAGCAGCAACAGGATTCTGGTGATTCGTCGGATGAGCAAAACCAAGATGGTGAGCAAGGCGATCAACAGGATCAACAGAACTCGGACAGTAGTTCAGAAAGTAACTCGGACTCTAGTTCAGGCTCTAATTCAGAAAACAGCCAAAGCGATCCATCAAACCAGAACTCTGATTCGCAAGAGTCAGACAGCAGTGAGTCACAGCAAGACCCCAGCGATTCAGAAGAAGGCAGAAAATCAGACGATGAGTTCGCAGAGCAAAAAGCTCAAGAACAAGCGCAACCTCAAGAGCAGACACCCGCTGAGAATAGCGACTCAAGCAGCGCTCAAGACCGCAACCCTAATGACAAACAAGCAGACGCACAAGCTGACGAACAGGAAGCTAGCGACACGGAAGCGCAAGCCGCTTTAGACCAAGAACAACCAACCAATGACGCCGGTGATGAATCCGACGCAGAAGCGTTAGATACCTTCAGCAACCTCAGCCGCGAAGAGCGTGCGGCAATGGATTCATTACTCAATCAAGTCCCTGACAACCCTGGCCTACTGATGCAGCGTAAATTTCTTTACCAGTACCGCCAGAATACGGATCAAACCGAAGAGGATGTATTATGGTAAGGCGCATACTCGCGTTAACCACTCTATTGTTGATGGCACAAGTCACCTTCGCCGCCACCATGCAAGCCAGTGTTGATAGAAAAAAAATTGGCCGTTCTGATCATGTCACACTGCAAATTCGATATGACGATATGGCGGGATTTTCATCGCCCGACTGGAGCGTACTTGATCGCGACTGGGACATCATCAACCAAGATCAGCAGCAGCAAATAAGTTTTAACAACGGCAAAAACAGCTCATACACCGACTGGACATTAAGCTTAGTTCCTCGTCGGAGTGGCACAGTACTCATACCGCCAATTAAGTTTAAAGGCGCGAGTAGTGACCCTATTAGGATTGAGGTGAGCACTCAATCCACCACCGCTCCGACCTCAACCGACAACTTTTATTTTGAAGTCGAAGTCAGTAGCGGCACGCATTACGTACAAGAACAGATTATCTACATTGAGCGCTTGTATTACACCATCAATCACGAGGATGCGAACCTTTCGGAAATGACCGTCGCCGACGCGCGTGTGCAATCACTCATGGACCCAAAGCAATACGTGAGAGTCGTGGATGGTAAACGGATTGGTGTCTACGAGCGTCGCTACGCTATCTTCCCTGAAGTCGCAGGTAAGCTGGTGATTCCGGGGCAACGATTTAGTGCTCGTATTACCAATCGTTTTAATCGCTTACGCGGCACAGCTGAGTCGGTCGTCAGCAAACTGATTGAACTGGACGTTAAGCCTATCCCTGATAGCTACCCTCAAGCGCCTTGGATTCCGGCCAGTAAATTTCAGATTAACGAAACCTACAGCCGCGAGCCACAAAATTGGACCGTCGGCGAACCTGTGACTCGCACTATGACAATCACAGCCACCGGACTTAGCAGCGGTCAAATCCCACCGATTCCAATGCCGGAAATTAACGGAATTCGCTATTACCCAGACCAAAGCCAAGACGACAGCAAAGTGACCGAACAAGGCTTAGTTACCACCGTGGTGCAAAGTGTTGCACTGGTGCCAACTAAAGTGGGACCAATGACACTGCCAGAGATCCAGATTCCTTGGTGGAATACTCTCACCAATAGCGTCGAATATGCGACCCTGCCACAGCAGACCGTTCAAGTGAAACAAGGAACCAATATACCGCCAGCGACATCCAATCCTCCGGCCCCGGCAACCCCAATGGTTGAGTCAGAGCAAACAAACGAAACAAGCTCCTTTAATGACTCGAAGGATAGTTACTGGAAGCCTATTTCGTTGGTCCTTATCGGAACCAACCTTATCACCGTCGCCTTACTCTTATTTTTTATCACCCGACGAGGTTCGCAAACAGCATCGCCGCGCGAAAACAAAGCTGCGAACACACAAGGTCCAAATACAGCGCAGCTCTGGCAGGCATTAAAAAAAGCGGCCCGAGATAACAACGCCCAAGAAATACGAGATGCTCTCATTCGCTGGGCTGGTGCCGAAAGTGGCCGCCCAATGAGCTCTTTGGCAGAAGCTGAAGCTTGGCTTAATGACGTGCGTTTAAGTACCGCGCTGGCCGAGTTAGATGACACGCTATACAGCAAGCAAACAAACTCAGCATTTAATGGCCAAGGAATCATCAGTTTAATAGAAAGTGCAAAAAAACAAGAGCGCAGCAAGAACGAGGCTGAACTTCCTGGGTTCTATCCCAAATAGGTTCACTCTAAATAGGTTCTATCCCAAATAGGCTCTATCCAAATAAAAGACACGTATACTCGGCAGGGCACAACAGGGCTCTGCCTGAATAAAACGGCGTTGAGGGCTCCTCGCCTTACGGACTAGCTTTACGACCTCGCCTTACAACCTTGCTTTACGACCTCCATCAGTAATGTCTTCTAGGCACTAAAATAGGTGCTCATTTGCCATGTTATGGCCCTATTCCTTCACTCTCAACATCTTTGCAAAGTAGGCCAGTTCAGCTATACCTAAACTCATAGGTATCTGTTTGAAAGAAGAGCCCACGAGGCACAACCTCAATACAAGCCACTCAAAATTCAAGGCATAAGCAATCGAGGGAAGTCGTAAGGATGACGAATGAGGCCAATGAAAAACTAATCATGCTCGCCCAGATGACCTCTGAATCAGACTCATCGAGCCTCAAATCTTTAGTGCAAGTGTACCTTCCCATACTGGTATTTATCATTGTTGGGATCGCGATATCCATAACTGGTATTTGGTTTACTAAAGAGTGGGAAAGCAAATTAGATACATCAATCACAACCAGCATCCAAGACCGTTATTTTAATGATGTACTGCTCAGTTTAAAGCAACTGACACATGACTCCACCTTAGTGAAAGGCTTCTTTGACGCGTCAGAGTTTGTCAGTAATGATGAATTTCAAACTTTTACTCAATCACTGCTGGCCCACAATCCATCAACTGAATTTTGTCTGATTATGGGTTATGGCGAGAATCCCTCTGAGCATTATTTCAACACCCGAGAAGACATCACTGACCAAGAAAATACTTTCACGCCAGAGATAGCATCCGAAGAAATTTTAGAAATCAGAAAAAGTCTGAGAAAAAATCACGGAGAAAATATCGTTATAACCACCAACAACTCCAGCTACGTCGTCTATGTGCAGCTACTTGATACCGAAAAATACAGTAATATTTTAATATTAACCGGAATCTCATCGAAAAACGTATTGCCCGAGGTCAACTCTCCACAAGCGGCTGTCAAATTAAAAATCACCGATAACAAAAATTCGAGAGTTGCCGTCGGTCACTTAAATGACAATGATCAGGTCATGATATCGACCCGGACTTATAAAAATTTAAATATCATTCTCAATATTAGCCAAAAAGTGATTGATAGTAGTATTTTTGTTTATTTCCGCTGGATCATCATCGGCTTCAGTCTACTGGCTACGTTTATATTTTCATTGCAGTTTCTCAATGCGAGACGCTCTATTCGGGAGTTTATCAACCTCACCATCAAACGAACTGACGAGTTAACAAACATCAACAGTGATCTTGTTGACGAAATAATGGAAAAAGCAAAACTACAATCTGAACTATTGAATAAAAACCATGAAATATCAGATGCGAACAAACAACTACAAGAAGCAAAGAGCCAGTTAATACAAAAGGAAAAACTCGCCTCCCTTGGTCAGCTATCCGCAGGGATAGCCCATGAGATAAACAACCCCATCGGCTTTGTAAAATCCAACCTCTCCATGTTAAAAAAGTATGCGGATCGAGCACTAGCATTGCTCTCTGTACTGGATAGTATTGAAAGTAATACAAAAGATACCGACCTAAAGCAACTGATCGAAAATACCAAAAAAGAACAAAAACACGCCAGCCTTACCAAAAATATGTCATTAACCATTAATGAATCACTGGAAGGAATTGATCGTGTTAAACAAATTATTCATGACCTAAAAATGTTCTCTCGCATGGAAGAATCCGAGTGGCTAAAAACTGATATTCACGTGGGTATCGAAAGTACGCTGAACATTATTCGAAGCGAAATTAAAGACGTTGTCGACATTCAAAAACACTACGGTGATCTTCCTGAAGTTGAGTGCATGGCCTCTCAAATTAACCAAGTGATTCTCAATTTACTAGTGAATGCCGCGCATGCTGTAGCACCACGTGGAAAAATCACTATCCGTACCTACAGCGACGACACCCATGTGTACATTCAAATTCGAGATAACGGCTGTGGGATTGAACAAGACATCATCGACCGAATATTCGATCCATTTTTTACCACCAAGGGCGTTGGTCAAGGAACCGGCCTAGGACTTTCGTTATCGTACGGGATTATCGAAAAGCACAACGGCCGACTGCTGGTTGAATCAATCGTAGATGAAGGCACTACCTTCACAATCAAACTCCCCATTCATCCCGAGAAAGCACCTCAAGATGTCGTAGAACAGGCAGAAAAAAATGACTGAATTTGATCCTGCAAAAAATACAGAGAGCGATGCCATACCCATGTATCAACTACTGCTGGTTGATGACGAAGTACATATTCTATCCAGTCTTAGCCGTCTTTTTGAAGATGAAGACGACATTATGGTCACCACCTGTGAGTGTGCTAAAGACGGTTTAAAACACTTAGAAGAGGAAGAATGTGATCTTGTTATTTCTGACATGAAAATGCCCGAAATGGATGGGGCTGCATTCCTTTCAGAAGTTGCTCATCGCTGGCCAAGTACCGATCGAATGTTACTCACCGGATTTGCAGATATCACCTCAGCAATCAAAGCCATTAACGATGGTCAAATTTCTCAATATATGTCGAAGCCTTGGGACGACGACGACCTATTAAAACGTGTTAGAAAGCTGCTCGACGTACGTCACTTAAAAGAAAAAAATAGACAACTAACCAAGATAAAAGATCGACAACATGAGCAATTGCAAAAGCTCACCCGAGATCAAGAACGCATCATTAAAAGCCGAACAGAAGAACTAGAACAAACCGCCAATCAATTAGATATGGCATACGAAGAACTGAAAGAAAGTTACTTTCAGTGCATTCCCCTGCTCGCCAGCTTAGTCGATTTAAACGAGAAAAATAAAAAAGGTCATGCAAAAAGGGTCGCTGCTATTACCGATCTAATCTCTGCGCAAATGAAGTTATCAACAGCAGATCAGCGACTATTCCATATTTCAGCACTTGTGCATGACATTGGAAAAATTGGGATAGATCAAGAAATTCAACGCAAGAGCGTTGATAAAATGAGTCGCGGCGAACTCATCATTTACAAGCAGCATACACTGCTCGGCGAAAGTGCCTTAATGGCCTTCGACCCGATTCAGCAAGCGGCGCTTATCGTGCGTTCACACCATGAACGCTACGACGGACGAGGCTTCCCGAATAAATTGACCGGTGAGTTAATTCCCCTCGGCGCCCGTATTATTGCGGTAGCAAATGATTACGATAATTTATTACTCCCAAATAACTTCATGGGTGAAGCCATGGCTGATCAACTGGCGTACCAGGTTATTATCAAAGAATCAGGAAAGCGCTACGACCCAGAAGTGGTCACCGCCTTTGACTATGTTTATGACAGTATTCTGGCCATCCATGCCAAAGATATGCAAATTACATTACCGGTAAATCAACTCAAACCGGGTATGCAACTCTGTAATGATTTAATTAATCACCATGGCATTGTGATGTTAGCAGCAGGCAGAACGCTTACCGAAGGGTTGATTGAAAAATTAGCCCAATTTGAAGCAGCGTTTGATACTAAACTGCAAGTGCCAGTGAAGCACCATTGAAGCTCCTTTGAAAACACCACAAGGTAAAAAACCGCGACTTAATCAAGTCGCGGAGTTTCAAGTAACACTTTAAAAGCCTCTTCATCAAACACACGAACTCCTAAATTTTGTGCTTTAGTAAGCTTAGAGCCCGCTTTATCACCCGCCACTAAAAAGTCCGTTTTGGCCGATACACTGCCTGTGACTTTGACACCTAACACTTCTAAAGCCAACTTAGCGTCATCACGAGACATATCCGATAACGTACCGGTAATTACAGCCGTTTTACCGGCCAGAGGGGCATCGTCTGCAGCGTTAACAGGTTCAGATTCATCCCAATGAACACCTGATTTCTGCAACTGCTCAATCACCGTACGATTGTGTTCTTCAGCAAAAAAGTTAACCAAATGCTGAGCAACGATATTACCCACATCAGGCACGTCTAATAATACGTCAACACTGGCGTTCATGATGCGTTCAAGAAAACCAAAATGATTGGCTAAGTTCTGCGCTGTCACTGTACCGACTTCACGAATGCCCAACGAATAAATAAATCGGCCCAACGTTGTGGCTTTTGATTTCTCAAGTGCATTGAGCACGTTCTGTGCGCTCTTCTCAGCCATACGCTCTAACCCAGCAATGTCATCTAGGGTTAGGTGGAAAACATCATCGAGAGAATCAATGAGGCTTGCTGCGACCATTTGGTCAATCAATTTATCGCCTAAACCTTCGACATCGAGCGCTTTACGAGAAGCAAAATGTTTAATCGCTTCTTTTCGTTGAGCAGAACATACTAACCCACCCGTACATCGAGTCACCGCTTCGCCTTCTACCCTTTCTATATGCGACTCACACACAGGGCAAGCAGGGGGCATAACAATATCTCTTGCATCATCCGGACGACGCTCTTCAACCACCGCCACAACTTGTGGAATCACATCTCCAGCTCGGCGAACGATGACGGTATCACCAATTTTCACACCGAGTCGCGCGATTTCATCCATATTATGAAGCGTGGCATTACTGACCGTGACACCTGCAACATGTACGGGTTTTAATCGAGCCACCGGTGTTAATGCGCCGGTGCGGCCTACTTGAAAATCCACATCTTGCAGTACGGTTAATTCTTCCACCGCTGGAAATTTATAGGCGATCGCCCAACGCGGTGCTCGCGCGACAAAACCAAGCGTTTCTTGCAGGGCTAGGGAATTAATTTTAAAAACGGTGCCGTCGATTTCATAACCTAACTGATGGCGCTTCTCACCCAGTTGAGAAAAAAAGGTTTGAGCTTCTTCTAATCCATTAACGACACGCATCTCTTCGTTAATACGCACACCCCACACCTGCACTTGTGCGAGCTGCGCACTGTGCGTATCTGGCATATCAAAATCATCGCTCACAATCCCTAAGCTATACGCACAAAACTCAAGCGGACGTTTTGCGGTAATACGAGAATCTAGTTGACGTAATGATCCTGCCGCAGCGTTACGCGGATTAGCAAACACCTTCTCTTCGTTTTCTCGAGCGCGGTCGTTGTAGGCATCGAAACCGGCTTTGGGCATATACACTTCGCCACGTATTTCAATACGCGTAGGCGTTTGATTACCTTGGAGACGCAGTGGGACGTTTTTAATCGTCCGGACATTCTGAGTGACGTCTTCACCGGTTTGACCGTCACCACGGGTTGCTGCGCGTTCAAGCACACCATTAACGTAGAGCAAACTGATTGCTAGGCCATCGAGTTTTGGTTCGCAGGCAAACTCTAATGGCTCATCAGTTTTTAAACGATCTTGAACTCGCTGATAAAAAGCGGCGAACTCGTCGGCATTCATGGCGTTATCCAGCGATAACATTGGACGCTCATGCTGTACTTCCGTGAAGCCTACCAGTGGCGCACCACCCACTCGTTGAGTCGGTGAATCTGAGGTAATAAGTTCCGGATTCGCGTCCTCTAAGGCCTGTAGCTCGCGCATAAGACGATCGTATTCGGCGTCTGGTATGCTCGGCTCATCAAGGACGTAGTATTTGTGGTTGTGCTCATTGATGTGATTCCGCAATAACTGAATATTTTCAGCGGCAGAATCTGACGGCAATTCATTCGATGAATCACCGCCTGAGAAAAGATCATTCTGACTCATAGACGTTGTTTTTTTGCCGCCAGTCGTTGCTGACGTTCATAATCCAATATTTGCTGACGCTCGTGTTCCATGGTCTGCGGTGTCATTGCGCTGTGCGACCCGTCTAAAACATCGGCTTTTAAGTTGCGTGAAACTACCTGAGCCATTTCAGACATGGCTTCGTAGGCTTCGAGTGGTTTTTTTGGCCCGGGTAAGCTCATAAAGAAGCTTAAACCGCTGAAGTTTTGATCCGCCATTTGTGCCGGATCAAAGGTGCCTGGGTTATGCATTTGCGCAACAGAAAACTGTATGCAGCCTTCGCCATCCGCGTCTTCAAATCGATGGAAAATATCTTTTTCGCCGTAACGTAAATCACAACTATTGAACAAGAATAAAAGATCTTTGCCGCGAAAGCCGTCCATATCACGAGCAATAGTGTGAATCACTAACACCATTTCTGCGTCTTTACGGTTGGCGAGAACTTCGGCATTAGGGCCAGCGTAATTCACCGGTTGAGAAATCAGGGCGTCCTCGGGGATCTGTTCGACTTCTTCTTCCAAATGCGGATCATTGATGGTGTCTGGGTTTTCTACTTCTGGCAGCTCGGCAGCAGCGCTTTCTGGCTCAGAATTAAACGATGCACCGTCTACGTCACGACCCGTATTGTCTGCTGGGCTGACCATGTTCTTGGCTTGGTTAGCATCACTGACCGTTTCTTCAGGGTTGGCAGAGTGCTTGTTTGATAAGGCAGCCTGCGCAGTAGTCTCGTCTTCCTTGGCTTTGGCAGCCATTCGCGGAGCCGAAACAATGCCTTCTTCGAAGCTGGCTTCATCACCCAGTTCTTCGACGTCCAGTAGAACGGGAACCTGCTCGTTCAAATCAACCGGCTTAACCGTTGGGATCAGCGGCGAGTTGGGAATATCTTCCGCTTCTTTTGTTATTTCCGCCTTGGTCTCTGCCTTACTTTCTTTCGCGGTTGTTTTATCAGTGCCGGTTTTGTCTGGTGCATAGTCACTGAACATGCCTTTTGGCTCTTCATCTGCTACGGCTTCGACGGAATTGAGTGAGCTTTGTAACGGTGTTTCGTCAGTCTCTTCGTGCGCGCTCGAACTGCCAGTGGCTTCACCACCCAATGTTGGTTCTTTACGCTTAACCGTAACGTTGTATGGTTTTGTGTCTGCTTTATCGACTGCGGTTGAGCTGTGTTTCGCTTTTTTCTCGCTCGGTTTTTGCTCTGTTTTATGCTCGACTTTACTCTCTTCAGAGGAGTCAACTTGCTCCGACGTACGTTCGAGCAGGCTAGGTTTCACAGCAGGTTTTTTTTCTGTCTGTGGCGCAAACACATCGTTTTCGTCAGAGGAGTGTGAGCCTACTACGCGCACGGTTCCGGGTAATTCTGGATTGAAGTCATCGCCGTCAGGAATTTCGCTGCTTGGCTTAATGTCTAGGCGAAGTGCTTCTGCACGCGCCCGTTTCATTCGGCGAAAACCATCCACAAGGATTACTGCGATTCCTAGTAAACCTAAAAGGATTAAGACTGTGCGCCAGCTCCACTCCATAATTGCCTCGAATTCCCGTGTTTGTATTAAAAATATGTTTAAAAAATGTTCACTAAATATTATGTGTAAATACGAATAATCTGAACGATGACCATTACTAAGGCGGTATTACACCACGACCAAGACATTCCGCAAACTGTCCTGTGATTGTTGTTGTAATTGTTGCGCCTGTTTTTTTCATGTTTGCGTTATCTAGATAACGACTTAACCATTCTCGACCATCTCGGCGGCGGCCTCAACGTCCACGGATACTAGCCTCGAAACGCCCGGTTCATGCATGGTGACACCCATCAATTGGTCGGCCATCTCCATCGCAATCTTGTTGTGTGTGATGTAGATGAATTGCACTTTTTCGGACATGGCTTTCACCAGCCGAGCGTAACGCCCCACGTTGGCGTCATCCAACGGCGCATCCACTTCATCCAGCATACAAAACGGCGCAGGATTCAGTTGGAAGATGGAGAATACCAAAGCAATCGCAGTCAGGGCTTTTTCACCACCGGACAACAAATGAATGGTGCTGTTCTTCTTACCCGGTGGTCGCGCCATAATCGCCACCCCGGTATTGAGCAGATCATCACCGGTAAGTTCCAATTGCGCATGCCCACCGCCAAAGACTTTAGGAAATAAGTCCGCTAACCCGCTGTTCATGCGCTCGAAGGTTTCTTGGAAGCGATTACGTGTTTCGTTATCAATTTTATGAATCGCCCCTTCAAGCGTAGATAAGGCTTTTTCGAGATCTTCGTTTTGCGCATCCAAGTACACTTTACGTTCAGATTGAAGTTGATACTCCTCAATCGCGGCGAGGTTAATGGCCCCCAACCGCTGAATTTTGTCACCGATGCGACTCAGCTCATTGACCCAATCCGCTTCGTTGGCGGCTTCAGGCATATTGTCGAGCACGTCGTGCATACTTAGCTTTTCTTCACGAAGTTGCTCAACCAAGCCCTGACGCCGAATATCCAACGCTTGGCATTCCATTCGTACTTGCTCAAGTTGGTTGCGCACGGCTAATGCTTTTTGCTCGGCTTCTGCACGCGTTTGTTCTAGCTGACGTAACTGCGCGTCGGCTTGCTCAAGGGTATGACGCGCTTGAGTCATGGCGTCTTCTGCCATTAAACGCTCTGCCACTAACTCTTCAAGTTCGGCTTTGAGCAGATCAAGGTCAGCACTGTGATCGCGGTTCTGATTGGTAAGAATTTGCTCTTTGCGCTCTTTCAAACGTGCCATGGTTTCTGCTAAACGTGATATCGCATTACGTAGGCCATCGTCGCGATTTTTTAGCGTTTGCACTTGCAGCTGTAACTGATGCAGACGATCTTTTTGTTGGCCTGCGGCCAATCGTGCCTGGCTTAGCGCATGTTCAATATCACTGCGCTGACGCTGTAAACGCTCGCGCTCGTCGGTATCTTCATCCACGGCTCCCATGGCGTCTTGCCACTCTAAACGCAGAGTGGCCAGTGCTTCCGATTCAAGTGCGCGGGTTTCTTCCACTTCAACCACAGACTGATCTAACTTCTCAGTGCGCAAACGCAGCTGTTCAGCCTTGGCTTGTTGGCCGGACAAGCGTGACTTCATCTCCAGTAATTTTCGTGAGATGTCCTGCCACTCTCGTTGAGCGGTTTCACGTTGTTGCTCAAGAGAATTTTGCCGCAGTAAACTGCTTTCGAGGTCGGCTTCCCATTCTTCAACTGACATATCCAGTTCGTCAGCTTCACCTTCTAGTATTTCTAGCTCTTGCTGACGCGCCAGAATGCCACCTTGGTTGTCTTCGTCACGAGCAACTCGCAACCAGTTAGCGCCTAACCAAATACCATCGGGGGTGATTACTGATTCATTAGCACTGAGTGATTCTCGCATCGCTAAGGCATCGGCTAAGGTGTCCGCAGTGAACACCGACCCTAATAATGGCTCTAGATTTTGTGAGGTCGTGACACGACTGGCTAACGTGTTTGGTTGAGTTGTTTCGTTGGATGTACTGTTCTGCCATAGCGTTAATGTGCCATCAGTAAAACTGCCTAACCAATCTTTAGTCGCGGCCATGTCGTCCACCAGCACGGCTTGCAGATAATCACCCAGTACAGTTTCGACGGCGGTCTCCCATCCCTCTGTCACAGTGAGCTGTTGTGCTAAACGTGGCTTTCGTGCCAGCTGATGGCTTTCTAGCCAGTGCGATACTGCTTCATTGCTTTGCCCTAACGCGGCTTTTTGCAACGCCTCTAGCGTGGCTTGGCGACCAAGCATTTGTTGCAAGCGTTGACGACCTTGATCAAGCTCAGTTCGGCGACGCTCGGTGTCTTCACGCACACTTTGCAGTTGTTCTGAAATTTCTTCGAGCCGCGCTTGCTGACTTTCACCGTTGAGTTCGGCTTCGCTGACTTCTTCTTGCAGCATGGCAAAATCGTCAAACTCAGGATCAGACGTTAGCTGCTCTCGTTCGGCTTTTAGCTTGACGATTTGCTGTTCAAGGCGCACTAGTTGTTGCTCAGTGGCTTGAATTCGACTTTGCGCAACGTCCGCTCGGCGAGTGGGCTCGCTGGCCCGCTGGGTAAATTGATCCCAGGTGTCTTGCCAGAGGCGCTGTTTATCTTCTGCATCCACTAAGGTGGCGGCGGTTTCTTCCTCACCGGCTTGCAGCATTTCAAGCTCGGGTTCCAGCATTATTAGCTGTTCGCTGAACTCTTCTTGGCTTAATTGATCATGCTCAAGCTGCTTCTGGGTATCAAGGATGTTCTTTTCTACTTCGGCTAAATCACTGTCCAGCTGTAACGCTAGCTGGGATTGATGCTCTAACTTTTGTTCATGACGAGCAATGCGATTACCGACTTCGTAATATTTGCCTTGGGCTTGGTTAAACGCATCAGTGCGACCTTGGTGCTCCACACGGACTTCTTCGATACCAGCGTCCGCCGCACGCTGTTCGGCCATATGGGATTCAAATTGCACTTCATGCTCACGAATGTTTTTTTCGCGCGCTTCGTATTCGTCATTGAGTGCCGTCCAGCGGATCGCTTGAAGCTCGGCTTTTTTCTCACGCTCGCTAGATTTGAGTTCTTTATAACGCTCTGCCGCTTGCGCCTGTCGTTGCAGATGCGCAAGTTGACGTTCAAGCTCTTCCCGTATGTCGCGCAAACGCTCTAGGTTTTCTTGCGTACGACGCATGCGATTTTCGGTTTCACGACGGCGATCTTTGTATTTAGAAATGCCAGCGGCTTCTTCTACATACACACGCAGCTCATCGGGCTTGGCTTCAATTAAGCGCGAGATCATGCCTTGTTCAATAATGGCGTATGAGCGCGGGCCAAGGCCAGTACCTAGGAAGATGTCGGTGATATCTTTACGGCGGCACTTAGTGCCATTTAAATAATAGGTAGATTGTCCATCGCGCGTGACCTGACGACGCAAACTGATTTCGCTGTACTGGGAGTATTCACCGCGCAGTGGGCTTTCGGTGTTATCAAACACCAAATCAACGCTGGCTTTACTGACGGGCTTTCGTTCGGATGAGCCATTGAAGATTACGTCTGTCATGGCATCGCCACGCAGGTATTTTGCTGAACTTTCCCCCATTACCCAACGCACGGCATCGATGGTATTCGACTTGCCGCAACCGTTTGGGCCGACAATGCCTGTCAGGTTGGTATTAAAGGGAACGGTTGTTGGATCAACAAAGGATTTGAATCCAGACAATCGTATAGCTTTCAGACGCATAAGTTCAGGTGCTTTCCTTTTTCTAATAGCCTATCGCTAACAGCCTATTGAGATCCGTAGGTGGTCGATTCGAAGTAATTTACGATCGAATAGCACCTCCATGTTCTCGCGATAATATCACAGAACATGAAGATTGAAGGTGGTCTGAATGAATCGTCGAGCGTTAGCTTCCATAAGGGCAGCAAAAGCCAAGCGGGTTGCTACAAGTTGCTGCTTTCTGCCATGGCGTCGAGCACTAGCTGACGCTGAAAACTGCCGAATTCCTTAAACAAAGCAGGCAATACCTCAGTGTTGCGGGCCAATACAGCTTCAACAACACTAACAAAGAAAGCGCGACTGTTCGCTAAACCCGATTCAGAGTAGCGAATGGCTAAAGCGTAAGTACGCTGGATGGCTGGCTGAAGATCACCTAGCATATCCGCTAGATAGTCATTCTGAATAATGGTGGCAGCAGCCTTCATCAAATCAAAGCCAGCCAGCATGAAGCGGTATTTATCTTCTTGTAGATCCGGTTCTTGCAATTTCATAGCCACGGCAAGCAGTTCCGCTTTGTTCTCTTCAGTCCATTTTTCAGCAACCGAAACCGCTAATAGAGTAAGGAGTGCTTCGTAGATATCGTACAGCGCGTGAACACGTTCTTCTGTTATTTCTGCCACTGCAGCCCCGCGACGAGGCATGATCGTGACCAAACGACGAGATTCTAATAACAACAAGGCTTCACGCACTGAGCCTCGGCTCACCTGTAGTTCTTCAACCACTCTTGCTTCTTGAATACGCTCATTAGAGACCATTTCACCACGAATGATTCTCTCAGCAAGGTGTGCCGCTATTTTTTCCGCGAGGCTTTCGTGAACTACAAAGGTCATGTAATTGAAGATCCTACTATTTAACTGGTTGGCCCGTCTCTCGCTTATCATGACCTGTATTCATCATGAAAAGCTACGAGCTGACCTCTAGATTGAGCGCATGGTACCACATCGTGCCAAATCGCCACGCTGACAGAGCATAAATTGTCGCATGCGAACCTGACACATATCACTAAAAATGTTAGATTGTAGGACAATACAACAAAACATAATAAACACCCAGACTAACCATTGGAGTGCTTGATGAATACCAAGACCGCAACCATTATTCCAGCCGACGATTGGCGCATGCAGCTTAAAAAGTATGGCTACTTAATCGTATTAATTCCGGCGATTCTTTTCCCATTGAGTCTGTTCGGCTGGCACTCAACTGGCAGCCAGCACGACCTTTGGTGGTTCCTGCCTGTTGCTGTGGTTTTTGGTGTTATTCCTTTACTTGATCACTTGATCGGTAAAGACCCATTTAATCCGAACGAAGAAGTGGATGTGCCTAAAATGGCACTCGAAAAATGGTATCCATTTTTAACCATCATGACTCTGCCCGTTATGGCAGCGACAGTCGCTTATGGTGCTTCTATTTTCGCCAGCACTGACGTTGGTGTACTCGGCAAGATCGGTATGATGGTATCTATGGGGGTTATCACAGGTATCGTATGTATCAACGTTGGTCACGAGCTGATTCATAAAGACAGTAAGTTAGAGCAGTGGACGGGCGGTTTACTACTCGCGCTGGTGACTTACGCAGGCTTTAAAGTTGAGCATATTCGTGGTCACCACGTACATGTATCTACTCCTGAAGACGCATCTTCATCACGTTACAACCAAACTTTATACCAGTTTTTGCCACATGCGTATTTCCACAATTTTGTGAACGCGTGGCGCTTAGAGGCCGCAAAACTTAAGCGTAAAAACCTGCCTGTGGTTCACTGGAAAAATGAATTGATCTGGTGGTACGGAATTTCTGCGGCATTGGCTATCGGCTTTGGCCTAGCTTGGGGTTGGCAAGGTGCCTTGTTCTTTGTTGGCCAGAGCTTCTTTGCTTTCACTCTGCTTGAGATTGTTAACTACATTGAGCACTACGGTTTACACCGTCGTAAAATGGATAATGGCCGTTACGAACGTACAACGCCTGCGCACTCTTGGAACAGTAACTACTTATTAACTAACCTATTTTTGGTTCAGCTACAGCGTCACTCTGATCACCACGCAAATCCTAAGCGTCGTTATCAAGTACTGCGCCACTTTGATGAAAGCCCGCAATTGCCAAGTGGCTATGCAGGCATGGTAGTACTGGCGGTTATTCCTTCACTTTGGTTCAAGGTTATGAACCCTCGTGTTGAAGCCTACTACAAAGGCGAAGAGCACCAGCTCACTGAATCGCAAAACGGTTAACCCCTTTGGGAGCCTAATTAGGCTCCCTTTTTTTATTTAGGCACCTCTGATTAATGCTGAAGAGGCTACGGCTTTCAGGAAAGTAACAGTTCAAGGCGCTGCGCTACTTAGATGGCAAGGATGCAGGAGTTAGGGCGACGCAGGAAGCCAAAGCCGAGCACTACTGTATTTTTCAGAGGTGCCCTAGTATTGAGAATTGCCCGGGGATTAATAAGACTGGCCAATATCAATAAAGAACAAACAAAGTTCTCGCCCCCTAAATATACTCAGCATCTGCCCTAAATAACGATTTTATCTTGACCTCATTGGTCATCCACCCGGATAGCCGCAAGCTGGCAGTTCGGCGTGTAGCATGGGGCGATTCAAATGACAGTGTTGGTCTGTACTTCTCATCATGAGGCGTCACAAATATTCCCTGAGTTACAATTATGGCCATTTAGAGCATGACCCGCTCCATGTATTGGGTACAATAGCTTATCTAACAATAATAATGGTTTATCACTATGCGTTCTCTCCAGGTATTACTGGCCACGGCTTGCTGCTCGTTAGCTTCTGTTTCAACTCTTGCCAACGACACATCTAACCATTCTTCGGATTACGGAGACAGGGACAACTGGCTATGCCATCCCAGCCAATCAACAAATAATAACGTCTGTCTGCGAGACCAAACGCTAGTGTCAGTCGCTGCCAACGGCAGTCGTACATACGAGGCACACTATCCAGCCATCAATCCTGAAGTTGACTGTTTTTATGTGTACCCCACGGCTTCTATGGACTTAACCGCCAGCAGCGATTTAAACCCAGACGCTCAAGAAGAAGAGACCACCGCGATTCAATTTGGCCGCTACTCTGAAGTTTGCCGTCAATTTGCCCCCGTTTATCGCCAGCGTACGCTCACTTACTTGGGCGTTGGCGCATTAGGTGATGGCCTCGTTAGTGAAGAAACCATGGCACAAGCCAATGCCACGGCCTATGACGACGTGCGCAATGCCTTCATGACTTATCTAGAAAACGACAACGACGGACGTGGCTTCATCTTGGTTGGTCATTCACAAGGGGCTCGCTTATTAGCCAAGCTGGTTGCTGAAGAAATCGAAACAGACAGCAGGTTAGCGGATCAACTCGTCAGCGCTCACCTTGTTGGTACGGGGATTACAGTCCCTGTTGGCCATGTCACCGGTGGCACCTTCCAATCAACACCTTTGTGTCAGCAACCGAGCGATATAGGCTGTGTCGTTGCGTACTCTACCTTCAGAGAAGGTGATCCTGAACTTGAAACTCCGCGCTTTGGCCAAACTCAGCTAGAAGGCCAAGAAGTCGCCTGCACCAACCCTGCCACGCTATCCGGTGGTGAAGAGACATTAGATGCGCGCATCCCTTTTGATCAACCATATGCCTTTGCCACTCTATTAAAGATCAAAGGCAGCGGTGGCCCTTATAAGCGTTGGTGGACGAATCAAAAAATACAACGAGATGCGGATTATTACGCTGTGCCTGATCAATTTCGTGGGGAATGTGTACGTGATGCGAATGGCACCCATTACTTAAATGTGAGCATCGATGCCGACAAGAACGATCCTCGCGCCGACGATTACCGAGGTGAGCTCATCGTAGTAAAAGGTTGGGGCTTACATTTGGTCGACATGAACGTCGCTCAGGGTAATTTAATTCGCTTGGCACATGATCAGGTTCAAAGCTGGTTATCACGCTAAATATAGGAAATTTAGGCGTTACAGAATATCGTGTAGCGCCTAAAAAAGACCTCATCATCCATCCTTAAATACGGCTCGTTAATTATCAAAATATAACTCGTCTATACAGTCAGTTTTTCACATTGCGGGTACTCTCTCTAAAAGGATTCAGCCTAATGACAAAACAAAAAAATAACGATGCGCACACGTTTTCTCGCCGCCGTTTTCTAGGTGTATCTGCGTTAACTTCTGCCTCAGCCATTGGGCTAACCACCATATCACTTAGCGCCACGCAGAAAGCCCAAGCGGGCTGGTTTTCCCCTACCGAGTTAGTACAACCTCAAGCCCCTGACGGTATTGCCAGCCACTACCCTGCCATCATTATTGGTTCCGGTTACGGTGGTGCGGTATCCGCTTTGCGTTTAGGCGAAGAAGGTGTTCAAACCTTAGTTATCGAAATGGGAATGAACTGGAACCAAACAGCCTCTGATGGCAAAACATTTTGTACAATGACCAAGCCCGATGGCCGTTCTTTTTGGTTTAAAGACCGCACCGAAGCGCCACTGGATACGATATTTGGTATTGATCTAGTAAACCGAAATATCGACCGCTACCCGGGCGTACTTGACCGAATGCAACACGACGGCATTGATGTATTTTTAGGTCGCTGTGTAGGTGGAGGTTCAATCGTTAACGGCGGTATGGCTGTAACGCCTAAGCGAGATTACTTCGAAGAAATTTTACCCGACGTATCGTCCGATGATATGTACGACACCTACTACCCTCGTGTACGTGACATGTTAAATGTTAACGAAGTCCCCGAAGATATTTACGCATCAAAATACTATCGCTTTAGCCGAGTGGGTGAAAAAACTGCTGAAAAAGCAGGCTTTAAAACAGCATCGGTACCTAATGTTTATGATTTTAATTACATGCGCCAAGAAATATCTGGCGATGTAGAGAAGTCAGGGTTAGGCAATGAAGTTATTTATGGGAATAACGCAGGCAAACAAAGCCTCGACCGAAACTACATTCCTGCCGCCATTGGCACAGGAAATGTCACCCTACGTTGCATGACCAAAGTGACTCGCATACAGCAAGATTCCAACGGAGTTTATCACCTCAGCTTAGAAACCATTAATGTCTCTGGTGAAGTGATCGAAACCCTCAGCGTATCCTGCGAAAAACTATTATTAGGTGCTGGAAGCATTGGCACCAGTGAGTTGCTTTTACGCGCAAGAGAAACCGGCGACCTACCCAACCTTAGTGAAGAAATTGGCCAAGGCTGGGGCAATAATGGCAATTTAATGCTCGCCCGAAAAAATAAATTTTGGGATTACACCGGCGGCCAACAATCAGGCTTTCCGGTACGTGGCATAGACAACTGGGATGATCCAGAATTTCCGGCATTTGCCGAATTAGCCCCGCTGCCCGCAGGCATAGAAACCTACACCAGCTTATATCTCGCCATTACGAAAAACCCTGAACGCGGACACATTCAATACGATGTCGCAACGGATAGCGCCACCGTTGTTTGGCGAGCGGATCAAGAAAAAGTAGGGCTAGATATCGCCGAAGGATTATTTGATAAAATCAACGCTGCAACAAGAACCGATTATCGTACCGGCTTATTTTCGAATGGAACGCACCACTCCGACCCATTCACTTATCACCCACTGGGCGGCTGCTTGTTAAATAAAGCAACGGACAATTATGGTCGTGTGAATGGCTATCAAAACTTGTACGTTGTGGATGGGTCTTTATTGCCGGGGAATCTTGGGGTGAATCCCTTCCTAACCATTACGGCGATGGCGGAGCGTAATATCGAACATATTATTGCCAATGATCTATAACGTTTAAATAAAACGATGAGCCGCCTGGCTTAATCATAAGCCGGGCAGTGTATTATTTTTGCACCATGCGGGGGATAACATCATCCCCAACCTGCCAATCAACATACTCATGATATTGCCAACTCAACGGTAGCTCTTTTGTGGCCAACAGAGACACAGCCTCAGTAATAAATTGATCCGCTTTTTGACCTCGGCCTCCACGAGGAAGCACCGCGTGAACATCGTAGACTTTATACAACTGGCGTTTAATCCCAGTAAGACCCAACTCTAGCAACGTTGGATCACCACCATTTTCGGCAAAAATATACCCATCTATCCGCCCTGAGCTTAGCTTCATTAACGAACTTTCAATGGCGTGATCTTCTTCTATGGGGAACGGAAATAAATTACCATGCCCACTAAACGTCGCAAGGCGGTATTCAGAAAGCTTGTTAAGATCAACCGGGGTATCTAGACGAGTGTATAAAATAAAATTAATCGTCATGACGCGCTGAGTTGAATACTCAAACCCTAGGTCACGTATTGTGGTGCTTTTATTTAACGCATCACGATCAATAATCAGTGGAAAGTGAAAATCAACCTGGCCTGTCGCGGCTTGCTTGATAGAGCGCTTAAAGGGGTATCTTTCAATTTCTATGTTCGCCCCGGTAACATCCCCCCAAAACCGCACAAACTCCACAACAGGGTGTTCAATACCATTAGCTGGGTCATCATCCATAATAGGCATTGAGACGAGAAAAGACGGCGCGGGATCAGCAACTTGTTCAACGGCACTGGTTACTTTATCCGCAGCGGCAGAGGTCGCAGCTATAACAAAGCCCAAACACAGAAAAATTTTGTGTGAATAACGCATGAATATTAAGCCCGTAAGTAGTGCGAGCAAATCCTTGCTTCAATATTATTTAATACGTTTAGAATAGTCATAATACCGAAAGATCACAACTAAATGGCGTATAGTGACGCACAAAAATTGAGCAATATGTGATCAAGTTCCGTTTGATACCCTGTCTGTTTTAGTGTGTCTGTTTTAGTGAAACAACACACTCACAATAAAATCATGCATTTCTTGGTTCTCTACTTCTGCAGAGATACTTCGCGCCCCCAACGTGGGGTGCAATATTTTGAAGTAAGTTAAACTCAAAAGCGCATAGAAGAAGCTGTCATTTGTATATTTCGTTAATATTTCGGAAGCAGTTTGCGCCTCCAAAAACAACTCGCCAATCGCGTTGTGCAGTGCCATAAACTGGTCAGCACAAAACCTTGAGCGCTCGTTTTCTTGTCGTGTTTCTTGCACAAATAAGCGCGCATACTCCGGCTTATCAAGACTAATACGAATAAAAGTAGAGACTAAGGTTTGAAAAGCCTGAAAGGCTTCCTCACCAGAGTCTGCTGCGCTATTCTCGATGGCCACCTCAGTCAAAGGCAAAAGCGACGAGCGAAAAAAATCAAACACTTTGGTCGCAACCTTCTCCCAGATCGCCATCTTACTGCCGAAATGATGTCGAATAATACCGTGGCTGATACCGACGTTAGCCGCAATGTCCCGCAAACTGGTGCCGTCATATCCGCGCTCGGCAAACAGCAATAATGCAGCATCAAGAATCGCCTCCTGCGTGGCCATAGCGTCTTGTGAACTGCGCTTACCTCGTGCTCTAGGCGGTGACGAAGTCACAGAGCCAAGCGCTGTGGTTGAAACATTCTCAGTCATTTAATACTCAAGATTCTGTCTGTCTGGTGATGATACCCCTCTGCTGTTTAGTTATCACCCCAGTGCTATCTAGTTATAACCCCACTGAACTCTCACTTATGGCCAGAGATAACACACCGGAAGAGTGCATTTGCTTTCCTAGAGGTTTTCCGTATCCTACCCACTTATAATCCACTCGTATCATAAAAAGAAGAGACCGATGAAAAACAATACTCAACTGAGCAGAATCGCCGTCGTCATCGCCGCACTAGGGGCCACGCAACTTGCCACTGCGGTTCCATCAGGGTACGCCGCTAAAGTTAGCGTCAATGAAAACGTCAGCGACGTTCGCCCTGAAATGCTGGACTGGTGGTGGGACAACATTCGTACTCAAGATCGATTTGTTGAATGGAACCCTGAAGCACACACAAGCTATTCATTACTGGCCGAACCAACTGATCCCACCAACCTACATTATTCAGTAGATACCGTTCAGGAAGTAGGTACATACATTGGTGGCTTTCCAGTGACTACAGTGGTTACCTCAAGGGACTCGGCACTAGCGAGTGAAGAAGGATTTACCCATCAGTATGTTGCTGAAGTGGCCTTCGAACACCTTGAAGATCTATCCTTCCCCGGTAACGCCTACTTGGTATATCAATACAAAGTAAATGAGACTCTCGATGGCTCAGACGTCACCGCGACCCTGCATTTACCCGATATCGTAGAACGAGCATTACCCGGATTTGCCGCCAGCACACAAGCACATCTAAGTGCTGATATCACCAACCTTGCCGACTTCCTACCAGACCTATTTCAGCAAGAGTTTATTGAGGAGGAACTGGAATCACGCGGCACCTACCGAGTAGAGAAGAACGGTTTTTGGCTAAGAACCGTTATCGTTGATCAAGAAATCAAAGGTCTAACACCCGATATGATGAATTGGTGGTGGGACAACATTGATACCACCGCACGTTATAGACAGTGGCACCCAACGGCACACCTTAGCTTTGAATGGCTTGAAGCTCCTGAAAGCCCAAATAACACCACCTATTCCGTTGGTGCAGTTCAACGTGTGGTTGAATATCTAGGGCCATATAAAAACGCCCTGCTAATCACCTGGCTGCCAAAAGAAGATGCCTTAGATCGAGTTGAATACGCGCACTGGCTGTACGCTAAAACCGACCTAGATGGCCTCAGCGGCATCATGCCGCAAGACATGATTCATGAATATCAAATGAACGACACCGGGGATGGCATTGTCATGCGCTCAACGTTCAATGTGCCCTTCTTCTTAAATTGGGTTATGCCAGACTTTACTGACGAACTGGGGAAACATGCCCTGCAAGAAATGCAGATGCTGCAGTACTTCTTGCCTGAATTGTTTAATAAGCAGACATTTGTAGAGCAAAATTCTGAGCAATAGCATTCAAACTTGCTGAATTGAGCATAAATAAATGATGCTCAGTGATGACATGAATTATCGCTGAGCATTATTGATAATACTTATCATTAACTGGTAGCATTCACTCTCAACAAATGACCTTACCATCGGCATAGAGAGAATAGACATGCTCAAATTAATTGGATCAAAATCACTTAGCATACTAATCATTATAGGTAGCAGCCTCCTACTGAGCGCCACAGCGAATGCAGGCGCTGACTGTGTTGAACACCCTGAGTCTGAATGGATGCACGTACTCGACATGCAAAAGAAAATCGTCAACGAATACGGTTTTGCCATCAAAAAATTCATGACCTCGGGCGACTGCTACGAAATCTATGGCTGGGGTTTAAACCAAGCCAAAACAGAGTTTGTAAAACTTGAAGTCTACTTTGATACGAAAACCGGCGAGATTGTTAAAAAGAAAGTAGATTAATGGCAACTCCTCACACATCACCGTCAACTCCTTCGTCAGGCTGGGACCTAGGCATACGCTTAGGCCACTGGTCGATGGCCACCCTATTTTTACTGAATTACTGGTGGCTTGAAGAAGGAGAAGACCTGCACGAATGGGCAGGGTACGCCCTCTTCGCTATTCTAGTGATTCGATTGATTCGAGGTTTTATAGGCCCCGAGAACGCACGCTTTCGTGATTTTTTTCCAACACCAAAGCGATTACTCAACAATCTAAGAAACTTCAAAGCGGAACAACTAAGCCATCAAGAAAACAGCCACCACAGCGCAATCGGTGGACTGATGGTTTTATTTCTTTTAATCACAATGACCATCACTGCCGTCAGTGGTTGGATGCAAGAGCTAGACGCCTTTTGGGGGGAAGACTGGGTACAAAACCTACACGCATGGTCTGCCGATGCGGTCATGATTGCTGTAGTTGTTCATGTTTTCGCTGTATTGATTATTCAATCTCGATATAAAGTACCACTGATCAAGGGAATGCTCAGACAGATTAAATAACCTAGCCACCAACCACAGCTTCAGCATTAATTTTGAGCTTTATGAAATAACAACATTGGCTATTTTTAAAAGCCACTTATTTAGGTTTCTCCTCATCAACAAGCATCGCCATATATTTCGAAAAACGTCGTGCTCTTGTGTCCGACTTTTTAGCACTCGTTAACCCATGAGCAATCACATAGCGACTTGATTTATTCAGTGTATTAAAAAACTGCTTGGCTTTTGGTTGATCATCAAGTGCTGCTATAAAATCGTCGGGCACTTCCATTTCACTTACCACATAGGCGTCATCCCAACGGCCGTCTGCCTTCGCTGCGCGAACATGCACCAGCCCAGCCTCTTGCATCCGACCTTCTCCAATCAAACGTTCAACATGCTCCGTGTTGCGTTTAGACCAAGCACTTCTCGACTTCCTTGGGGTTATCCGCTGAAGATACGATTCACCATCAAGTGATTTTTTCACACCATCAATCCAGCCCCAACATAATGCCTCGATCACGACATCATTCCAGCTCACACTTTGAACACCCGTATGCTTTTTAAATATCTTTACCCACAACTCACTCTCGTTAACGTGATTAGCTTTCAGCCACTCGTAAAGATGTAACGAGGTTTCAAACGGCAGGATGTTAGATGGGCTGGGTTCAGGCATATCTTTATTCTCGAAAAACGACTTATGTAACAAGATTAATCGCTACTTTTTAGAAAAATTTAAAGTTCATCAACCAACCGTATTACTTACTCTACCGCTTAGCTAAGCATAAAATAAGCTGTCGAATATAGTTAAACCTTGTTTATACCGCGTGATTATCTACGGAGAGGACAGATTACCTTTGAAAATCGAATGCCAGCGCTCAACCACCTCAAGATCGGACCACTGGTCTGCCTGCTTTTTGTCGATATGAAGCACCACGTGATAGTGATTACTCATGATGGCGTACGCCGCAATATTGATTGCGAACGTCTGAGGCAAAGCCAGCAACTTCTCTTCTAACCACCCGCGACGATGTTCATAGCTTTGACCCGAAAATTATCCGATATCCAGACGATATCCAAGACGATATCCAGACAGTCATTCTAATAATAATGCCTGATTTTACAGTGAGGTCAATTCCTGTACGGTATTACCAAGAAACTAGTATCCGGAGGCACCATGCCCAAGCCAAGGAAGGAACTGATCTCGCTCGAAGCGACGCCCTACTACCACTGCGTCTCTCGCTGCGTACGTCGAGCTTTTTTATGCGGGCGCGATTCAGAAGGCAGAAGTTTTGAACACCGACGAGGCTGGATTGAGCATCTACTCATAGAGCAAGCCAAAGTCTTTTGTATTGATATTGCCGCCTATGCCGTAATGTCTAATCACTTCCACATCGTACTTCACGTCAACCAATCTAAAGCCCGTGAATTAACAGACTTAGAAGTCGTTCAGCGCTGGCATCAGCTTTATAAAGGCAGCCTTATTACTCAAAAATTTGAGCGCGGAGAAGAGCTTTCTGAAGCTCAAGTAGCCATGTTGGAAGACATTATTAAACTATGGCGTGATCGCTTAATGAGCATTAGCTGGTACATGCGCCGTCTCAACGAAACCGTTGCCAGATTAGCTAACGACGAAGACAACTGCACCGGCCATTTCTGGGAAGGCCGCTTCAAGTCCCAAGCATTACTCGACGAGAAAGCACTCGCTGCTTGCATGGCTTATGTTGATTTAAACCCCGTACGAGCAGCGATGGCTAAAACCCCGGAAGATTCAGCTCACACCTCAATACAAAAACGAGCAAAGAAAGCCAAAGCAGCCTATTCGCCTAACCACCCACAACAGCAATTACCAGAGTTACTAAACTTCGCAGGTAATCCCAAACAGGATATGCCCGACGGTATTCCAATGCGCCTTACTGATTATTTAGACTTAGTTGACTGGACTGGAAGGCAAATAAGAGAAAATAAACGCGGCGCAATATCTGAAAGCGAACCATCAATAATGGATCGCTTAGGTATAGACGCTAAGCACTGGCTCTACATCACACAAAACTTTGAATCTGAATTTAAAGGCATCGTTGGTGCCGTCGATGAAGTGAAATCTAAAATATCCCTCTTCTGGGGTGAACAACGAGAACGAAGGCGAACCGCCGGAATTCAGGCCTGTAAACTACGGTTTTCTTAGTCTTACCGATCCAATTACAAAGCAACAACTCACATCAGAAACCTCTGAGATACCAACTCGCCTAAAAACTGCCTATTCGTACAAAAAAAGCAGGTTCCTACATCTTGAACCAACTCCCCTATGGAAAATCTTAACGGTGAAATTTAATGCGGAAAACCGATGGTCTTTTTTCTTAACAAGACTGTCTTGTTTATTATTACTTAGAAAAATCTTCATCAATACCGAAATTATCCTCACCAAACATAAACGTACTATTCATATCTAAAAGCAATGCGGATTTATTTGAATACACGAAAACTCCTTTGACAGCTAACGCCTGCGATAAAGGGCCGAAACTGCGCAGCAGTTGAGGTCCAGCCCACAGGCTCTTTTGTGGGCGATCTTTGATTGCCTGGTTAGCTGTAGTTTAATCATGACCATACTCTGGAACAATTACAACGAAGCCTTCAGTAACTTTATTCCTTAGCTTGGATAACTCTCTGCTTTCTTCTGACTCGTAGAAAGCCAGCGCTCTTTCCTTACTAGCAAATTTATACACAACCATATGAGAGTATGGCGAGCCTTCAAGGCTGGTTACAGTGGAAGCAACGACCAATTCACCCCCGTATTTTTCTATGATCGGTAAGGATAACGGCCCAAGTTCATTGATTCGTTCCTTATCAACAACATTGTAGTTATAAATTATATATCCACTCATGCTTCAAATTGCCTGATTTATTTTTGGACAGCTAACGCCGCGTTCACCGGCTTGTCCGGTGCAACGCTTTGTTAGACATTGTTTTCATGCAGGTACTTGAGAACACTACCCATTACCTTATTTATTGATGAATAGCGCTCCGCAGAAACAGATAAAATTTCTGCCTCAGATTGGATGTATTCGCCCTCAACAAGTTCATCTCTGCAATTCTCTACAATTGCTTGCGCTGAATGAGGTGTAGTTTCCAAGTGGAACTGCAACCCGATAACATTATTGCTGATTTGGAAGGCTTGATTTTCGCAACCTTTGCTCTTTGCTATTTGAACTGCACCTTTTGGTAAGTTGAAGGTTTCACCATGCCAATGGAATACTTCCGTTTCTTTAGGAAACCGAAATACAGAAGCACTTTCCGATTCAACCGCTTCGACGGGGAACCACCCAATTTCCTTTTCTAAATTTGAGAAAACCTTACCAGCCAGTGCATTAGCAATGAGTTGTGCGCCCAGACAGATACCGAGAACAGGTTTACCCGCCTCAATAGTTCTTCTAATGAATTTCTTCTCTGTTACAAGCCAAGGGTGTTCTGCTTCGTCGTTGACGCTCATTGGACCACCCATGACAATAAGAAAATCAAACTCTTCGATATCGGGGAGAACTCCCGTATTGAAAAACTGAGTGCTTGATATTTCATACCCAGTATTTTGTAGCCAGGATTCAATACTTCCCAAACCTTCAAATGGTACATGCTGTAAGTAATGGGCTCGCATTTCGAATTCTCCTTTTTATGGCTAACGTTGCCAACACACGCAGCTTTGCAGTGAAGGCGAAGCCGCAACGAAAAAGCTGTCGCTGTGATTGGCCTTGTTAGCATTCACTACGAAGCTCCATTGGTTGAAATGATACGCCATCTTTAGTTCCAACAGGGCCTGACTCTGAGAAACCAAACCGTTTGTAGATAGGTACTGCGTAAATGGACGACCGTAAAGCGAAGCTGTTGCACTGGCAATGTTTTTTAACATGCTCCCACAGTAGACGAGATATACCTTTACCCTGTGACGCCTCTGCTACAAACAAATGGTAAAGATGCCCAGCTCCCTTTATAGAGACATAACCGGCTATTGAACCAGATTCTTCGAATACGAAGTTCAGGTATTCGATATCAAAAATTCTTGATGTAAACGCTTCATGGGTCAACGTATCGTCAAGCCATGAAGGTAATTCTCCGCTTGGATCGTCAAGGTAGTAATGTGCAAGTGACTTCACCAAGCCAGCTATCTGTGGCACATCAGTTTCAATTGCTGGACGAATACTCATAAGGTTCCTTGGAATGCTAACGCCAACAGCATGCGCGGCTGCGGAATGGAGGCGAAGCCGCAATGCAGTAGGCGTCGTCGTGCCTGTGATTGTTATATTCCTACCTCGGACACGCCTATGGTTTCGGGCTCACCGTGAGCTTGGCTAACCCACTCCTTCATCTGTTCATGGTCGAGGACGAACTGCAAATATTCTGAAGATACCGCCGAGACCTTGATCCCGTAGGTTTTAAATCGCGACGCAACTGGTGCGAACATGCAATCTGCAATAGAGAATTCACCGAACAACCAAGGGCCGGCACTCGAGTAGGTTTCTCGATACTGTGACCAGATTTGGTCTATCCGAGCCACCTCTCGTTCAAGAGTTGCATTGAGAGGGATCTTGCGGCCTATTGCCCGGCAATTCATTGGCAATTGGCCTCGAATTTCTGTGAAACCCGAGTGCATTTCTGCGCAGCAAGATCTTGCTTCCGCTCGTGCACGAACGGAACTTGGCCATCCGCGGCCATCCAGATACTGCTCTGAAATATACTCGCAAATTGCCAGCGAATCCCAGATGACAAAGTCCTTGTCTTTAAGCACCGGGACTTTCCCTGCATCGGTATGCTGGGCAAGCGCCGCGTATGTATCGTCTTGATTCAGCGGAATCCGCACTTCCTTAAAGGGTAACTCGTGGACTGACAAAAGTAGCCAAGGCCTTAACGACCATGACGAGTAATTTTTATTCCCTATTACGAGCTCCAAAGTTCACTCCTTGAAATATAACGCCTAAAGCAGGCGCGCCGCTTTTTGGCGTCGCTTGCCTGTACTTGTTAGCAGTTGATATC